>Ga0123355_10004432_pt1 | contig 20421 bp, 19 predicted proteins | sample TergutEmb28metaG_3_FD_89872 | JGI IMG/M metagenome (GOLD analysis project Ga0123355, IMG submission 89872) | Embiratermes neotenicus P1 segment gut microbial communities from Petit-Saut dam, French Guiana - Emb289 P1 | ecosystem: Host-associated > Arthropoda: Insects > Digestive system > Gut ...
AACGGAGAAGAGGGGAGTCGAACCCCTGCGCCGCTACAAACGACCTACTCACTTTCCAGGCGAGCCCCTTCAACCACTTGGGTACTTCTCCGCGCCAACAAGCCGCATTATAGGCAGAATTGTAAATGTTGTCAACAAAAAAAACAGATTTTTTTAAAGGCATTTTTATTATGCCATGATTATTACATAAGTAATACGTTGCAGTTTGTAAATTACGCAGTTATAATCTAAATAATACATAAGAGGGGGAGAAATGATGTTTTGTTCTAAATGCGGGAATAAATCGCCAGCCGGAGCGCGTTTTTGCCATAAATGCGGCACAAAGATAAGTAGCGATACTCCCGTACAAGCTACCCAATACCCTGTACTACAACCGGCAGAGCCACAGTACCAAGAGCCAAGGCCACAATATACAGATATGGCCGAATATCCCGCACAGCCTACGGCACCACCACAGTATCCAAACAATATGGGCTATGGGGAGCATCCTGCCCATCCTGCAATGCCTAGATATCAAGAACCTTATCCACAGTATCCGACAAATGTAGGCTATGCCGATTATCCTGTATCCAACGAGCCAGTTCATAGCAGTTATATTGAATATACCGATTATCCAAGCACTATAGAAGAGCCTCCTGCTTCACCACCAGAACCTCCTGAGCCTTTACCAGCCCAAGAAGAGTATATGGATTATGTGTATTATCCAACGGAGCCATCTGGGTCAAGCCCTGCTGAGGAAATCCAGCCACCAGACGATAATATGTACCCTCTTGATTATCCAATTAAGCTTGCCAAGCCAAAGCCTGCTAAGCCTGAGCCACAGGCTATAGAGCCTTCAAGCTTTGCCCATTATCCTACTGCTCCGGTTGCGCCTAGGCCTGTTGAACCACAGCCACAGCTTTCTAACAATGGGGCTTTTTCAAGTTATCCTGTTCAGCCGCCGCCGCAAAAGCCTGTTGAGCAAAGGTCTCACTACGCTGAAAATTCGACTTTCTCAAATTATCCGCCCCAGATGCCTTTGCCTAGGGTTAGTGAGCCAAGGCCGCAATATGACGGCAATAATGCGGATTTATCTAATTACCCACCTCAGCCGCCTCTATCCAGGCCTGTTGAGCTAAGGCCGCAATATGCCAATAATCCAGCTTTATCTGATGTTTCTCCTCACCCGCCTTTGGCTAGGTCTGTTGAGCTGAGGCCACAATTTGCCAATAATCCAGCTTTATCTGATGTCCCACCTCAGCCGCCTCTACCCAAGCCTGTTGAGTTAAAGCCGCAATTTACAGATAATCCAACTTTTACCGATATCCCACCTCAGCCTCCGCTGCCCAAACATGACGAACTAAGGCCCCAATACACTGGCAGCCCAGCTATATCTGACTCCCCTACCCTGCCACCTTTGCCTAATTTTACCGAGTCAAGGCCTCACAATGCCGAAAATACAACCTTCTCAGACTTCCCAACCCAGCCACCACCACCAAAGCCAATTGAAGATATCCCACAATATTCTGATAACACAAGTTTCTCCGACTTCCCAGCGTTCCAAGCTCCGCCAATACCTGCTGAGTCTGATTTTAAGTTTATGGATGAATCAGATTACAATGACTACAATCCACAGCCAGTAACAAATGACCCGCCAGAGTCGGATTTATTTTTCATGAATAACGCGGATTTCACTGATTTCTCTGCTAATGCAAGCTCTGATGAGCCGGTATCAAGGGATTATTCCGACTATCAGCCAATGGACGCGCACAGTTACTCAGATGAAATGCCTGACTATGATGACTATTCTGACACCTATAGCCCCAACTCCATGGTGACACATATGCCTCCCAAGAGGAACGGAACCGCCATAATTGCCGGTATCGCCGGGATTGCGGTGGTTGCGGTAATTGCAATAATTTTTATTTTTAGCCGAGGTAGTGTTAGGCCAGAGCAATTGGTTGGCACATGGACACCTCCCGGATACGGCATTGGCGTATGGGTACGCCGTATGGAGTTTAATGAAGATGGAACGGGCCGCTACTATAATTATGATGAAATTCACAATACTATAGATAATGAAATCTCTTTTATCTGGAGTTTGGAAGGCCGAAACAGGCTTATAAGTACTCTTTGGACAGAAGCGGCAACAGTTCAAGTCTCATCTCGCTCTGGCCAAGCAACCCTCCGATACCGGCTAGAAAGCCAGGACGAATGGGAGGAATACCGGCAAGTAAGAATCTTGGAATAGTATAAACATATTTACAAAGGAGAGTAATGCAAATGTTCTGTATCCAATGTGGCCAGCAAATGAACGAGGAGTCCCTATTTTGTTCTAATTGCGGAGCCAAATCGCCAGCTAGTGAAGACACCACAGAGAATAGCATCTTTTGTACCCAGTGCGGGGTTAAGCTGCCAGATGATGCCACCTTCTGTACCGACTGTGGTACCCAAGTGGCAGAAACCCCTGTTTCGGAAACTCCCGTTATAGAAGAGCCCCCTGCTGTTGAAACAAAAACAAATGACTCATCCAAAATGCCTCCCTCCGATTTAGACCCTGAAGTTGAAGCACCAAGGGAAACACAGGACAGTGGCCCATGGGAAGAGTCACAGGATATTGATGCCGCGCCTGATAGGCAAAGGCAGCTTGTTATAATCCTTGGAGGCGCTGCGGTTGCTTTGCTAGCTGTAGTTATTGGCCTGGTTGTTTTCATAATTATTGGAAGAGATAACAACTCTGACGTTGGCGACCCTAATGGTGGATATGTTCCAACACAAAATATAGCGTACCAACCCGATAACGATGAAGATAGCGACGATAATTTTATTGCAATGATAGAGCATGGCCATCTGGCCGACTTCCAAGATGTCACCATAGGCGCTGCAATGGAGCGGTTTTTTGATACGCCTCCTGAATGGAATCATTTTTCTGATGGGGCAGAAAATTATGTAAGTGTTCATGGGGATATGATGCATGAAAATGAAGTGGTAACGGCGCAATTTATGTTTCAATTTACACATGATGGGCAAAGTTTTAACCCCATAAATTTGATTATTGATGGGGTATGGCAAGATGTTGTGCTTATGGCAGAGCTATTAGAATATATTATGGAAAGTGCTAGAAGATAACGTAAACTAACGCACCGGTATAGCTAATTTAGGTTTAGATACTTTTGGTAAAAGCGCTTTTTACTGGGTTTTGATACTTTGGGTAAAAGCGCTTTTTACTAGGTTTTGATACTTTTGACAAAAGCGCTTTTCATCTGGAGGCCCTAGCCCCTACCGGGCAGATAGCCATACAATTTCCGCACTGTACGCAATTGTCTTGTGGGTGAGGTACGACTATGGTTTTAAGGCCTCGGTTTGCCATGGTTAGTACGGACTTGTTTTGAGCGCAGGCTTTTATGCATAGGCCACAGAGTATGCACTTATTTGGGTCGTATATAAATAGCGGGTTGTCTGTATTTATAGGGTGTTTGGGGTTTTTATTATACTTTGCTGGTTTTGCATTGTACTGGTTGACCATGGGGATTAGCTTGCATTTGCTGTAATCGCCGCAACCGCAGGATAGACAGCGGCTAGCTTCGCTGGCGGCTTGAGATGCTGTTAAGCTTTGGTGTGTTTCTTCGAAGCCCTTAGGGGCTTCTTTTTTATAGGGGATTTCCCGCTTGGCTTTGGGAATATGAGTGAAGTCGGAGGGGGATTTTTCGTCTTTGAGTAATATTTGGGGGAGTGTATTACATGGGGCGCTATGAACATAAGCAGCCACTTTCCGCCCGTGGCCTATGGCCTCAATTGCATAGGCACTTTGCCCGGTTGCGTCACCTATTGCAAATACACCTGGCTGATTGGTTTGGAATGTAGCTGGGTCTGCTGCAATTGCTGACCATGATTTATCTAATATTTCAAGCCCATCATGTGCTACAGCTTGCCCAATTGCGGCGATTATGGTATCAGCTTTTAGCCATTCTTCCTGGCCGGGTATGGGCCTTGGACTGCGTCGGCCGCTTGCGTCTGGCTCTCCAAGGGTCATTTTTTGCATACGGATACCGTTTGCTTGGCTATTATTTGCCGTTATTTCTGTCGGTGCTAGTAAAAATTTAAACTCTACGCCCTCTTCTTCGGCTTCTAAAATTTCTTCAGGTTCCGCAGGCATTTCTTCTCTTGTGCGGCGATAGGCTACTGTTACAGAGCTTGCGCCAAGTCGCAGAGCTGTGCGGGCAGTGTCTATTGCTGTATTGCTTCCTCCTATTATCACGATGTGGCCACTCATTTTAACAATGGTACGGAGTGCTACATCCCGCAAAAAGCCTATGCCGCCAATAACACCGGGTAAATCCTCTCCGGGAATGTTCATTGGGCGGCTTATACTTGCGCCTATTGCAATAATAACTGCGTCATATTGCTCTTGTAAGGAAGATAAGGAAACTGTTTTTACGGGGCTATGATGGGTATCCCCAAGAGTGATTTCGTTGTGAAACCTTATGCCTATCTGGGTCAGCAAATTTAGCTCTGCATCCAATACCGCCTTTGGCAAGCGATACTCCGGTATCCCATACCGCAGCAGCCCACCCATCTTTGGCATACGTTCATATACCGACACATCATGACCGGCGCGCCGTAAGAAATACGCAGCGGTAAGCCCAGCAGGGCCTCCACCTACAATTGCAATAGAGCGGCCTGTACTAGGCTCAAGCTTAGGTATATAAGGTGCTGGATTGCTTCCGCTCTCCTTATGCATATTAGAAAGAGCTATTTCCACAGCAATGCGCTTTATCCCGGCAATATTTATTGGCTCATCATGCACCCCGCGACGACACTTGGCTTCGCAAGGCCTTGGGCATACCCTGGCAATAGACCCTGGAAAAGGATGGGCCTCCAGCATCAGCCTATAAGCCTCATTAAAACGCCCTTCCCTAACTAGAGCGATATACCCCTGGCAATCAGTTTGAGCCGGGCAGGCAAGCTGACAAGGGGCCTTGCAGTCTCCGGTATGGGCAGAAAGGGTTAGTTCTAATAAGCCCCTACGGGCGGCAATAACCCGGCTAGATGCGGTGAAAATAGTCATTCCCTGGGCTACAGGTGTTGCACATGCTCTCAATAGCTTGCTGCTGGCTTCTACAATACATAGCCCACAAGACCCATGAGGGGGGAAATTATCGTCCTGGCATAGGGTTGGGATATAGATACCTGCTTCCCGTACCGCCGATAAAATCGTATCCCCCTCCTGGGCCTGGATACTAATATTATCTATTGTTAGGTTTATCAATTTCACAGTCCTAGTGCCTTTAATCTTTCTTTTAAAAATTCTACGGCCAGCTTTATATCAGCCTCTGGGTTATCGCCAACTTCCCGCTCTATGGTCAAAAACCCATCATAGCCGATTGCATTAAGGGCTTGCAAATACCCGTCCCAGTTTACTCCGCCTTGGCCAAGGGGGACTTCCTGCCACTTAAGAGGGTTTGCGGAAAGCTGTAGTCCGTCCTTTGCGTGGGTATGGACAATATAGTTTGAAAGGGTATGCACCCCTGCCACCGGGTCGTCGGCTACAACCATTACCAGGTTTGCCGGGTCGTAGTTTACCCGTACACCCTTAGCACCTAGGCTATCTAAAAATGCGCATAGTAGCTTAGCGCTTTCTGGCCCGGTTTCCACTGCAAAGTATGAGCCTATAGAGTCTGCATACAGGGCCAATTCCCGGCAGGCTGCTCGCATAACTTCTTTTTTCTCGCATTCCTCTGCCGGTACTGTACCAATATGGGTGGTGACAACATTGCACTCTAGGCGCTTTGCCAAGTCCATAATCTCCTTAGAACGCTCTATGCGCCATTTGTTGGCATCGGCATTTTCAAAGCCGTGGCCTATCCGCTCTGGTGTGGAGTCCAAGTCTCCACATATTGCGGAAAATACCATGCCGTGGCTTTTTACTATGTCTAGCCATTCCCTGACCTTGGCATCGGTCATGTTTTTTGGGGCTAGCTCCCCGTTTACTGCATATGCCTGGATACCCTCGGCTCCCAATGCCGCTGCACGGGCTACCGCCTTACGTAAATCTAGCCGGAAACCTTCTAACAGTACGCCAATTTTCATATTCGCCTCCTTAAATAGTTGATTTTAAAGGGATAATAGCATAAAGTTGGGCTAATATAAACATTCTGAAAAGGAGATTATCATGGTTGACTTAAAACAGCTTCAGCCAACCAGAGAAGACGCTAACACTATATTGGCATGGGCATCCATACAAAACCCTGGCCCATGGATTAACCATTGCAAAAATGTAGCAAAGGCCGCAGAAGCAATTGCACATGCAGGGGGACTAGACACAGAGCGAGCATATGTTTCTGGACTCTTACACGATATAGGATATTATGCATATCGCGGCGGCAAAGGCAAAACATGTCATATCTACACAGGATACGAGATGATGACAGAAAAGGGCTATCCTGCAATTGCAAGGGTTTGCTTAACCCATTCGTTTCCACATCAGGATATCCGGGCCTATGGTGGGGCTGATTTTAATTGTTCTGATGAGGAAATTGCTATTATATCCAAGTTTTTATCCGGCGCAGTGTATGACGATTACGACAAGCTCATCCAGCTTTGCGATTGTTTAGGGTCAGCAGAGGGTATATGCTTGATGGAAAAAAGGATGCTTGATGTGACTATGCGCCATGGTTTTGGGGAGTTTACGATAAGCAGGTGGGGGTCCTTCTTAGAGCTTAAGAACTATTTTGATAAAATATGTGGCTTAAACATTTACTCTCTGTTCTATGATGAACTGGTAGCAAGTATTTTTGACGACTAAAAAAACCCTTGCATTATCCTCCAACCAATGATATTATCCGCACGTTTAAGCATCCAGCTATGAGAAATCTTTTTGCCTCGCGGCAAAAACCATTCGCAAAAATGTATTAAAGCCTGCATTTTTGCTCATTGAATAGGAGGGATTGAATTGCGGTTGTTACCAGGCGTTACTCCAATCCCCACGACTTCAATTACAATATTAAGGCTGGTGCCCATAATTACGGCATATTGTCCAGTTTGGTGATATTAATCATCGACCTGGACTTTTTTTTTGCAGATAACAAATAAAATTGATTAGGAGTGTTCAAAATGACCGAGAAATCACTATCCATCCCTAAAATGGGGATACTGGGGTTGCAACACATGTTTGCAATGTTTGGGGCAACTATTCTTGTGCCCTTGTTAAGCGGCCTTAGTGTGCAAGTAACACTGGTAGCAGTTGGTATTGGGACAATCATCTTCCACTTTTTTGCAAAGGGGCGCGTGCCTGCGTTTCTTGGGTCTTCCTTTGCGTTTCTTGTAGGTATACGCCTGATTACCGACCCTACGGCAGGGATATTTAACGTAGTGCGTGATGGGGACTATGTACAGATACTTGGGGCAATGTCCGGCCTTGGAGCAGGTACAACCGTTACAATGGATAATTTTGTTCAACATGCCCTACCCTATGCTACCGGCGGTATTTTAGTATCAGGGTTGGTGTATTTGCTGTTTGCGGCACTTATTAAGCTGGTTGGGGTCAAAACCTTTATGAAGTACATGCCGCCGGTTGTTACTGCTCCTACGGTTATACTTATTGGTATTATGCTTGCCCCCTTTGCCATTAGCCAGTCTGCGGAAAATATGCTGCTTGCTATTGTCACCTTGGCCATTGTAGTAGGTGCCTCTTCATGGGGACGGGGGATGGTTAAAATTATCCCTATTTTGCTGGGTATTTTTGGCGCATATATTTTGGCTATTATTTTGCACAATTTCACCGGTATGACCAATGCCGATGGCAGCGCAATAATTAACTTTGCTGGGGCGGCCAGAAGAGTTGCCGATGTTGAATACATCGCAGGGGCCGGTACGGCAGGGTATCTTTCCGAGGTAAGCCTTGTGGGCCTTCCGCCATTTATGCGCCCACGGTTTAACCTGGTTGCCATTTTAATAATGATTCCCTTTGCCATAGCCACTATTGCAGAGCATGTAGGGGATATGGTAGCCCTTAGTGGCATCACCGGGGAAGACTTTGTAAATGACCCTGGCCTTTCCCGTACTCTAATAGGGGACGGTGTTGCAAGCTGCTTCTCTGGGCTTATTGGCGGGCCTGCCAGCACAACTTATGGGGAAAACGTTGGGGTTGTTGCCCTTACAAAGGTCTTTAACCCACGGGTGGTTTTGCTTGCAGCTATCTTTGCCTCGGTACTGGCCTTTTCTCCTATGTTTGCCGTTGTCATTTACTCTATTCCAAATGCCATAATTGGCGGTGCGTCCTTTATGCTATACGGCATGATTGCCGCTGTAGGTGTACGAAACCTAGTAGAGAGCCGCACAGATATGACCAAAACCAAAAACCTGACCGTTGTAGCAATAATGCTTGTGACAGGCCTTGGGCTAAGGTTTGGCCCCGCAATTACCTTCTCTATTGGTGGAACCAACGTACCTGTAGACAGGCTCGGGATTGCTATTGCGGTTATACTTGGGGTAGTGCTTAACGCTATTTTGCCGGAAGGCGACACTCAGGAAAAATAGAAGGCCCATATGGATATCCCAACAATCCCAGCTAAAACCATAATCCAAAAAAACGCCGCCCCAGATATATGGTTTGGCTTAGATTACAATATGAATATCTACCGAGGCTGCTCCCATGGCTGTATATATTGCGATAGCCGAAGCGACTGCTTCAAAAACCCGGACTTTGATATAGTAAAGGTAAAGGAAAACGCCTTAGAAATTATTCGTAACGACTTAAGGCGAAAGGTCAAAACCGGAGTAATTGGCACCGGCGCAATGAGCGACCCATACAACCCTCTTGAAGGTGAGCTAAAGCTAACCCGCAACACCCTTGAGCTAATCAATGCCTTTGGCTTTGGGGTGTCACCTATCACAAAATCTGACCTTGTTACCCGTGATATAGATGTGCTCTTGGATATAAAAAGCCATTCTCCGGTAAATGTAAAGTTTACAGTTACAACTGCTGATGACAAGCTATGTAAAAAACTGGAGCCAAATGTCACCCCTTCCTCTAAAAGATTTGAGGCAATGAGCCAGCTTTCAGCCCAGGGAATCTTCTGTGGTGTGCTTATTGTGCCCTTGCTGCCCTTTGTAAACGATACGGAAGAGAATATTACTAATATCCTACGTATGACAAAAGAAGCCGGCGGCAGATATGTCTATACCTATATGGGCATGACCCTTAGGCAGGGTAGCAGAGAATACTACTACAACCACCTAGATAAGATACTCCCCGGTATTAAGGAAAAATATATGAAAAGATTTGGCAACCGATATAGCTGTATATCACCACAATCCAAAAAACTGTGGGCTGTATTTACATCAGAGTGTGAGAGGCTTGGCTTGCTGTATGATATGAAAGCCATAATCCACCACTACAAAGCAGGTTATGATAGGCAATTGACATTGTTTTAACTGGAATCAGCAGGGCTTACCCCATAGATTTCATTACTTCAAGGGCAATACGCTTAACCATATCCTCTGTTTGGCTGATATTTTTCTCAGCCTTGCCGGCACTCATAAATATGTGCATATGTTTAGAGACTTCTTCAAATACGCCGTCTTCCAGTTGTTTGACTAGCTTATTGTAGTCTAGGCCGTTTTTCCAACACTGCTGGCATATTCCGCCTACCTTTAGCACTACATTTTGCTGCAAAGATGTTGCAACGTTTATCTTGCTTATTCCCCGGGAAATACACTCTCTAAAATCTTCATCGCTAATGCCAGACCCTCCATGCAGCACTAGGGGGACATTTACTACATCATTAATTTTAGCCAAACGCGCCATGTGCAAGTTTGGCTTTTTTACATAAGGGCCGTGGGCATTGCCTATTGCAATTGCCAAAAAATCGCAACCGGTACGCTCTACAAACTCGTGGGCCTGGTCTGGGTCAGTTAGCAGGCTTTCTGTGTCATGATGGGGTTTTGTGGATGCACCGGCCTCTGCCCCGCCTACTACACCTAGCTCAGCCTCGCAGTCTGCTCCCATGGCATGGGCAATTGCAGTAATCTCCTTTGTCTTTTGGACATTTTCCTCAAAGGGCAGCTCTGCCCCATCAAACATAACAGATGTGCATCCATATTTAAGGGCCTTGATAATATTGTCAAAGGTTGTCCCATGGTCATAATGAACCGCAACCGGCACCCTGGCTTCCTTTGCAGCCTGGACCATCATGGGAATCATATACTTCATAGGCGCACCTTCAAGCTGAACCTCCGCAAGCTGCATGATAAGGGGAGAGCGCAAAGCTTCCGCCGCCGCAACTGCCCCCTTTACCGCCTCCATATTAAGCAGGTTAAAGGCACCAACGCCGTAATTATGGGTTTTGGCATGTTGTAGGATTTCTTTCATGTTTACTAAAGGCATGACCGTACTCCTTAATCGTTTTTTTTGATAATAGTACATATAAGGTGTTATATCAACCTCCCGTAATCAGATTGACATAATCCCCTAACATGGTTATCCTCGAAGTATTAAAATGTTCAAAGCTACGTAGGAGGGTAATCAATGAAGCATCCAATAAGATGGATTGTTGTAGGAGCAATTATTGTAGTACTGGCAGTAGTGGCAATAGTAATAACCCGCTGTACTGGCAACAGAAATCAGGGACGGCATATTACAATAGAATTTTATAACGACTGGGCCGGTGGCCATATAGGTGAAGGGGAAGGCTGGTTTGCTCAAGTTGTACAAGAACGCTTTAACATGACCATTGACTACTTAGGTGCCGGAGAAATGGAAGAGCTGTTCCAACAGCGCCGGGCAGCAGGTAATCTTGGGGATCTTATAATTATTGGCACTCACAGGCTAAGGGAGACAATCCGAGACGGCCTTTTAATGGATATAACAGAGCTTGTGGAAACCAGAATGCACAGCTACAACGACCTTTTCCCAGGGGCAGTAGAACGGGGGCGGGAGCTTTCTCTTCTTGATAGGGTCTATGGGTTGCCGCTTCAGGTTTCTACCCAACCTCCTACTAACCCAAGGCTTTCTGGCATTGTGCCTCTCAATGGTGCATTCATGCGCCAGGATGCTTATATCGCAATAGGCGCACCAACTATTTATACAATAGAAAATCTACTGCCAATTCTTGCGGATATGCAGAGGGCTGTTCCCTATACAGATGGCGGGATGAGGACATATGGGTTCTCACTATATTCTGGGCCAGAAGATGATACGATTTTGCATACCGCCGCCGCTTTTGCAATGCTGTATGGGGGCATGGATAGGTTTTCTACCACCAGCTTTATCGACTTCGAAAACCAGCACGTTGAATCCTTCTTGGATATTAGCGGGCTATATTTTCGTGCGTTAAAGCTGTATTTTGATGCCAATCAACTAGGGATTTTAGACCCTGCATCTGCCAATCAAAGCTGGGAGGAAGTTTGGACCAAGTTTGAGCAAGGAGCAGTGCTTTTCTCCTGGTGGTCATGGCTTGGGATGCAGACCTTTAACACCCCCGGCAGGGCTACTCAGGGGGTTGGCTATAACTTTATCCCCATTATGGCCCAGCGCATTCATCATGATTTTAATATTGTTCCAAGTGGCCCCAACCACCCAGATTTGGTAATAGGCGTAGGCGCAAATGCCCAAGACCCAGAGCGTATTGTTGATTTTATCGACTGGCTGGCTTCCCCAGAGGGGCATCAAACCATCAATGCAGGGCCAGAAGGGCTTACCTGGGAAATGGTAAATAATGTGCCGGTGCTGACAGAGTTTGGCGTTTCTGCCGGTGTGCATACAGGTGACTTTAGGGATGTGGAAGTGCCCTCTGCATGGGGTGGCGGCTCCTTTAGCCAGGGCGCATGGCATGGGAATATTACGGTGTTTAGCCATTATGGCAGAGAAATCAACCCTCTTACTAACTTACCCTTTGACCCAAGACTATGGCCTTCTGCCGCAGCCGCAGATGTTACACGGCTTCAAACCAACTGGACAGAGCGCTTTGGCAGCAATACCCCTCTGGATTTTGTGCTGGACAATAATATGATAGCTGCACCTCCCGCAGTTAACTTTGAAAAACCAGAAGACCCACCAGAAATACGGGAAATGCGAAACGCAATACGCCCTATAGTTCATGATGCGTCATGGCGGATGATTTTTGCGGAAAGCGAAGCCGAGTTTACTAATATCTGGATAGAGATGTACGCAACCGCAAATGCCCTTGGCTGGAACTATGTATTTCAACATGACAGTGCCGTGGCACAGGAGTTATTTGCCGCGCAGCAAGCTGCTTTGGCAGCGATGAGGTAGTGGGAAGCTCCGGTTTTGATACTTTTGCCAAACCTTTGTTTAGCCAATTTTAAGGCAAATTTGCCCGTAATGGGCGGAAAACAGGAAAAATTCCAACCGGTTTTGATGATAATGGTAAACCTTTTTCATACTCTTTTTTGTGACGTGTTTGCCCGCTATGAGGCGATTGGAGGTATTGTATGAAGATAGCACCAAAAGAAAAGTCTGTATTACAAGAGCTGGCAAAAAAATACGCCGAGCTAGCCGCATTGCCAGTTCAAAAAGAGCGCTATCAGCGCGGCAAAGACATTAACGACCTAAAACCCCGCCGTCCAATGGTATGGCTAGACGAAATCCCATGGCATGAAATGGACATAGACGGCAATCTAAACCTAGTCTGCGAAGGCGAATTTGCACGGAATATGGAGCAATTCTTCCGCAGAACACTATATCGCTGGGAGTATATCCAAGGGGATATGGTGGTGGAAAATGTCTTTAACATACACAGAGATTTTACATCCACAGGGACAGGAATAGAGGTACGGGAGAACCTACTCTCTACCGACGACCGCAACAATATTATTTCCCACTACTATCTCGACCAACTAGATACCATGGAAAAGGTAGAAGCCATCCATAACCCGGTTTTAACCGCAAACCCAGAGGTAGACAAGGAGAGAGTAGAATGGGCCAATGATATTTTAGACGGCATCTTACCTGTAAGGCTACAAGGCTATTTCCTATACCACGCCCCATGGGACCGTATCCCCAGATACCGGGGTGTCACCAAAGTACTGGAGGATTTGGCCTTTGAGCCAGAGTATACCCATGCAATTATCAAAAAATTTACAGAAGGTGCCCGTGCATCAATGACCCAGATGGAGGCATTGGGGCTTTTTGACGCAAAGGTTTCCAATGTACACTGCACCCCTCCATATGTGTCAGATTTTGAAGGGGCACCAGAGCCTGCAACCATGAAGCAGTGCTGGTTTAGGGGTATGGCGCAACTATTTACAGAGGTTTCCCCTCAGATGTTTAAGGAGTTTGAGCTGGACTATGTAATGCCACTGATGGCAGAGTTTGGCCTGGTGTACTACGGCTGCTGTGAGGCCCTTGAGAATAAAATCCCGTTACTTAAAACCATTCCCAACCTGCGTAAAATAGGTGTAAGCCCATGGGCCAACCCGGAAAACTGCGCCGAGCAAATTGGCAAAGACTATGTATATGCCCACAAGCCAAACCCCGCCCATGTGTCCGGCACCTTTGACGAAGAGGCAACTAAAAAAGAAATTTCCCGGGTAATAGAAACATGTCAAAAGCACGGCTGCCCATATGAGTTTGTGATAAAGGATATAAGCACAGTGACATATAAGCCTCAGAATCTTATTAACTGGACCAAGACCGTAAAGGGTGTTATAGACCGATATTATTAGAGGGGGAAATACTGATGAGAAAACCAGATTACACACAACTACTAAAGGTGCTAAAAAAGCAAGTACCTGACAGGCCAACGCTGTTTGAGTTCTTTTTAAACGATGACCTATACAAACTTCTAAACAACGGAGAGGCTCCCACCCGTGGCGACGGCTATGACCGCCTTCGTCAGCTAATTTATGCTTTCAAAAATGCCGGGTACGACTATGTCACCGCACCCGCCTCAGAATTTGCCTTTCCCTCAATAGAGCAAGACCATAAATTAACCAAATCATTAAATGAAGGCAACTCCATTACCGACTGGGCATCTTATGAAAGATATAAATGGCCTTCGCCCGCAGACTACAGCACCAAGCAGCTAGAAACCTGTGCTGCCGACCTACCAGAGGGCATGAAATACGTAGTAAATGGCCCCGGTGGTGTGCTGGAGAATGTAATTCAGCTAACAGGCTACGATAACTTGTGCGGAATGATATACGACGAGCCAGAGCTTGCAATGCGCATCTTTGACGATATAGGAAGCCGACTGGTGGAGTACTATGAGCAAATTGTAGAAATGGACAGCGTATGTGCCCTAATTTCCAACGATGACTGGGGCTTTAAAACCCAAACAATGCTATCCCCTACCCATATGCGTCAATATGTGTTCCCATGGCATAAGAAAATTGTAGCTGTGGGACATAGGCATAATAAGCCAGTATTTCTGCATTCATGTGGGATGCTGGATGAGGTTATGGAGGATGTAATTGAGGATATAGGCTATGACGGCAAGCATTCCTTTGAGGATGTAATTATGCCAATAGAAGCTGCCTACGAGGAGTACAAGGGCCGCATTGCCCTACTTGGCGGGATAGATGTTGACTTTGTATGCCAGGCCACACCCGAAGAGATAGCCACAAGAGGGCGGGCTATGCTAGAAAGGGCACAGTCAACCGGCGGGTATGCCCTAGGGACAGGCAATAGTGTCCCCTACTACGTTCCTGTAAAAAACTATTTGGCTATGATAGATGTGGTGCGAAAGGGCTAAGGCCTGTTACCCAACCATCATCTGAGCCGCATACAGTAGCAAAAACCCTGGTGCCCCAAGTAACCCCACAACCAAGGCCGTAACCGCGTTAATACCAACACTTAGCCCAAAACCACCCAGCATTGAATTAAATATTAAAATACCAGCAATACCCAAGGCCATATTACGCACAACCCTAAGTAACCAACCAAATTGGCGGGTATATAATAAGTATGCCAAAAAACCCGCCCCAAGGGCCACCATCAGCCACATAAAGGAACCCATTACCTCACCCCCGTATAGGATTACCGCCAACTATCCCCTTCTCCTTGCATAAATCCAGGAAATACTTATGCCTCAAGGAAACTGCCTTAAGCTCGTAAATAAGACAGTCGATTAGAATATCTTCTGTGATATGGTCGAAACGGCTATGTATAAACGCCATTTCGCTTGCAGCTTCCTCAAGGGCTGCAACTATTAGCATGTCTTCATAAGACAAGGCTTGGGACTTAGCACGGGTTTTTACAACCTCGTCTGGGTCTGAAAAAGAGCGGATAGTCCAGTGAGTCCTTGGAAGCACCGCGTCTTGCGCAATCGGATATGCAACAGATTTTGCCATTATTACCTCTTTCTTATACTTGTACCCAATAAGAGGGGTCAGTACAGGCTTTGTCTACATATCTATGATAGTCATAAATTGCCAATAATATTCCATCAATTGGTAAAAAATATTTTTTGGAAATCATTAGGAGCTTCTATGTACACTTTATCGGCCAAACTTACGTTTTATATCCCACATGCAAGCTCACTAAAGGACAAAAGGCAGGTATGCCGTAGTCTTGTAGATAAAGCCCGGCAAAAATTTAATGCCTCTATTGCAGAGGTGGGCACTTTAGACATCCACCAAACCCTTACAATTGGGGTTGCAGTGGTTTCTGGGGATATGGCCCATGGGCAAAAATCCTTGGATACCATTGTCCGGTTTATGGAAGACTTTGCGGATGGGGAATTGATTGATGTGAGCGATTGCTAGATGGAGGAAAATTGAATGAACAACATCAATCTACATATCCACACAACCTATAGCGACGGTGGGAACACTCCCGCCGAGATTGTTGCCATGCTAAAAGATGCAGGTGTGCGCACCTTTTCCATTACTGACCACGACACAGTGGAAGGCAACATCGAAGCCGCCGCACATGCAAAAAAGCATGGGCTGACCCACACTAACGGGGTTGAATTGTCCTGCTGTTTTGCTGATGGCGAGATTGGGCTTGACGAAACATGGGTTATACACATTTTGGGGTATGGTTTCTACCTTGACTCAATGGAAAATAAGCTTGCTGAACTTGAAAGCAAAAAACATATTATGCTGCGGGAACTATTTAATTTGCTTGCGGCAAATGGATACAACTTGGAGCTTGAAAACATTGCGCAAGAAGGCAAAATAGAGGAGCGGACATACATAGCGAAAGAACTCGTCCGAAAAGGTTATGCCGCCGATAACAACGAAGCCTTCACAGAAATTTTAAACACCGACTGCTATCGTCCTTTTGCCAAATACAAGCCTACTATCAAGGATGGCATCAAAATCATCCACGACAGCGGAGGGTTTGCCTTTTGGGCCCATCCTTTTAACGTGACACGAGGGGGTAAAAGGGAATTATCAGAGGGGCAAGTGGAAATACTTCTACAAAATATGCTGGAGTATGGCATTGATGGCATGGAAGTGTTCTACCAGCAATACACGCCGGGACAGATAGGGTGGCTTAGCAATGAAGCCGAGAAATATCGGTTAGATAAAACAGTGGGGACAGATTACCACAATGCCGGGACTGGCTTGGCGCATAGTCGAGAAACTCTTGCTTTTAATGTGATTGAACTGAATTTTGGTGCTGAGGAAGAGAAGTCGAAAAAATTTTAACAACTATAAATAAGGGAGTTTTTGATGAAAAACTTACAACCAATCAGCTCTAATAACGGCGTACATGTCCACAGAGGCCTTTACGACGGCAAGCCAGCAATTTTAAAGCGCTTTGACAAGGAAGACGATAGGCGGGAGATTTTAAACTATCGCATTCTACAGCGGCACAACATCCCCACAATCAAGACGTATTTCTTGGGAACAGATTCATTTGTAATGGAGGATATTGATGCCTCCAAGGATTGGCGGCTTGGAGTTGAGGGGGATATAAAAGATATTGAGGTGACTAAAAGCCTAGCCCAGTGGTACTTTGCATTCCACGAAGCAGGAGCAGATGTGCCAGAGTTACACACTCTGTACTTTGAGTTTGATAGCATCACAGAGAAAAACTTAGAATTGCTAATAGCAAAGCTACCCGCAGCTACTGAGACTTTTGAGCATATACTAAGCAATTATAATAAGCTGCGCAATTTGCTTTACTCGCCAACTTTTACACTAACATACAACGACTTCCATTGGAGCAACTTCATTGTCCGAAAAGACAAGAAAGCCGCTATGATGTTTGACTATAACCTATTAGGCAGAGGATACAGGCTTTCGGATTTCCGAAATGTCTGCTGGTCCATGTCTGATGAGGCAAAAGCAGCCTTTATGGATACGTATAATGGGATGTATATTGAGAAACACGGGCATTCCAGGCAGGAAGCAGATATACGAGAAGAACGCATCGACGATGTAGCAGGGCCGCTACATGCCTTAATTTGGGCTTTTACTGAAAGAGTGGATTTCCCAGATTGGGCTATAGGGCAAAAAGATGAAGCGATTAATAAGTCCGTCATCTGTTTCTCTCTTAGCTACAAAACATACTACCCGGCCATATACACCAATAATGATGGAGGTAGCTCTCATAAAAAAGCAACCCTTTACCCCAGTTTTGTTCTGCTATTTCCTTTATTTGCTCTACAGTGTATCCGTCAAAGGGCCTAATATATATTCCGGTAGGTATAGCTGTTATAGTCCTATCATTGTTAATTTTTGTTATTACGCGGCCATCAAGGCTACGGGGATTAATAAACGTTAAGTATCGCTGGCCTTCCTCAAGAGGGGCACTGTAATGGCTTACAATGACATGTTCATCATTTTTAAACGGCCATCCCCACTTGCTGCCGTGTGCTAATACATCATCAATGCGAAGCTCAAGCTGATAATGGTAAGAGTCCGGCCAACCTTGACGAACGTCCTCTATACGAGTAACAGATAAAACCGTAAATTCGACAAGGGATTCCCAACCCCAGCTCATCCACCATACAAGCGAGCTACATAGATAAACATCACCTGTTTCTAAAGCCATATGCTCTCTCTCATATTCAACCGGAAAAGCCGTTTCGCCATCAATATTCTCATTAGATACTATGCTAGGGTCATAGCCAGTTGAATACGAATGTGTACAACCGCGCAAGACAATAAGTGCTGCAAACAGAGCTATATACATATGCTTTTTCATCAAATCACCTCAAGCCGGTTTTAGATGCCTGTGAAGGTGCCAGGCGCCTAAACCGGCTCTTACCCGCCCCTGCGGGAACCCGAATGTGGCTCTATGGGTGACAAGCAACTACCCCCTTACCCACAGACCCAAAAAGCTCCATCTTCTCCCGAACAGTACGCTTCATAGCCTCAAACCCAGGGGCAAGCAGCTTCCTAGGGTCAAACCCCGTACCAACAAGGTCTTTACCAGCCTCTACATACTCACGGGTAGCCTTTGCAAAAGACAATTGCAAATCTGTATTAACATTTATCTTAGCCACCCCATATGAGATGGCCTTCTTAATCATATCATCTGGGATACCTGTCCCTCCATGGAGTACCAAGGGCATACCCGCTGTGGCCTTGTATATCTGTTCAAGGGCATTAAAGTCTAAGCCCTTCCAATTATCGGGGTATTTGCCATGGATATTACCAATCCCGGCAGCCAGGAAATCTACCCCAAGCTCTGCTATTATCCTGCATTCCTCTGGGTCTGCAATTTCCCCGGCACCAACTACCCCGTCTTCTTCCCCGCCAATAGAGCCAACCTCTGCCTCAATAGACATACCCTTGCTATGTGCTAGGGCAATAAGCTCTTTGGTCTTTGCAACATTTTCGTCAAAGGGATAATGGCTTCCGTCAAACATAATGCTGGAGAAACCAGCTTCAATACAGGCTAGGCACTGCTCATAGCTACCATGGTCAAGATGAATGGCCACCGGTACTGTCACTCCAAGGGCCTTAGCCATAGCTCGGGCCATTGCCGCAACGGTACAAAAGCTGACCATATACTTAGCCGCACCGCCGGTGACACCCAAGATAACGGGGCTTTTTAACTCCTGGGCAGTGGTAAGTACGGCTTTTGTCCATTCCATGTTGTTTATATTAATTTGAGCAACGGAGTATTTACCCACTACTGCTTTATTCAGCATTTCCTTTGCGTTTACAATCATTTACTTGCCCTCCAATATCTTTTTTGTGTCACGGGCAATCATTAGCTCCTCGTTGGTGGGGATTACCAGTACCCGTACTTTTGCGTCAGGGTTTGAGATATCTAAGGCCTGGCCCCGCTTTTTATTTTCCTCTGGGTTAATGCTTGCGCCAAACCAGTTCAGGTATTCGCATACCTTGGCCCGGTTATAGGAATCGTTTTCCCCTATGCCTGCGGTAAAATTAACTGCGTCTAAGCCGTTCATACAGGCTGCATAGCGCCCTACATACCCTGCAACCCTGTATGCGAATACATCCAGTGCGTCTACTGCCTTGGTATTGCCATCATTTGCGGCAGCGGCAAGGTCCCTAAAGTCGCTTCCTACGCCGCTTAGGCCTAGCATACCTGACTTTTTATTGAGGGCATCTATTACTTGCTGGGCCGTTAGGCCTTCTTTTTCCATTATAAATGTGATTATCGCTGGGTCTATGTCGCCGCTTCGGGTTCCCATTGCCAGCCCTTCAAGAGGAGTTAGTCCCATGGATGTGTCCACAGACTCGCCGCCTTTTATTGCGCATACACTGGCCCCATTGCCTAGGTGGCAGGTGACAAGCTTTAGCTCCTTTAGGGGGCGGTTTAACAAGGTTGCCGCCTGTTGGGATACATATTTGTGGCTTGTACCGTGGAAGCCATAGCGGCGGATTTTATGCTTATCGTACATATCATAGTCAAGGGCATAGAGATAGGCCTTTGGGGGCATGGTTTGGTGAAATGCTGTATCGAAAACCCCTACCTGTGGAACAGTAGGCATATGCTGTCTACATGCGCGAATGCCTGTTAGGTTGGGGGGATTATGCAAAGGCGCAAGGTCACTTGTGGCCTCTACGGCACTTTCTACTTTTTCGTCTATCAGAATAGACTGGGTAAAGGTTTCGCCTCCATGGACTACACGATGGCCAATTGCGTGGATTTCGTCCTTGCTTTTTATTACCCCATGGTTTGCATCCAGTAAAGCGTCAATTAGTACCGCCATTGCCGCAGCATGGTCTGGCATTGGGGGGTTGGCTTCATACTTGCCCTCTGGGCGCTCGTGGACTAGCCGCCCGTCTATTCCTATTCTTTCGCAAATACCCTTGGCTAGAACACCTTCGTTGTTCATGTCTAACAGTTGGTACTTAAGGGATGATGAGCCGCAGTTTATTACTAAAATGTTCATTGTATATCCTCCATTAGTGGTTTTGATACTTTGGGTAAAAGCGCTTCGCGCCCTATATTACTGGCTTTGGGCCTGAACAGCGGTAATAGCCACAACACCAACTATATCCTCGGCGCTGCATCCTCTTGACAGGTCGTTTACGGGCTTTGCAATA
>Ga0123355_10004433_pt1 | contig 20420 bp, 14 predicted proteins | sample TergutEmb28metaG_3_FD_89872 | JGI IMG/M metagenome (GOLD analysis project Ga0123355, IMG submission 89872) | Embiratermes neotenicus P1 segment gut microbial communities from Petit-Saut dam, French Guiana - Emb289 P1 | ecosystem: Host-associated > Arthropoda: Insects > Digestive system > Gut ...
ATGTGGATGGTCTGTATTGTTGGGGTGTGGGGGGGGGGGGGGGGGGGGGGGGGTGGGGTGCGGTGGGAAGCAGGGCAGGCCAGAGAAGTTGGAATGTGTTACAGTTTAGTGAAAACCATCATCTGTGTTGAGATCTGCGCTCTTTTGGGATTTTGCGTAATGTAACTGCCATTCTATGCTGCATAAACTCCCAGAAGAGCACAGATTTCCACTAAAGGTAGCTTCCTAAATGTTGCAGGTACGTTAGTTAAAAAAAGGTTAGAAACTACCATTCTCCACTGTGTAAAAACCCAAATGAATGCAGATCTCATTTATGCTGTGGCAGAAGCCTGAAATGACACACAGGCACCTACTTGCAGTAAGATTAAATACTAGCCAGATAGAACTGCCTGTTTGCTAGATGCTGATGATTGCAGCCATGTAAATTGTGGTCACTTGTACTTTTACTGTACTTCATTTTTGTAAATTCTATTAATTATTAATAAATGATACTGGCCTCAGTTTGTAGGGAAAATTTTTGTACTAGAACAGATAAGTTTGTATTCCATGTTTTTTATGGACATTTTATTTTATTTTTTGCATAGTGGGGCTTTACCTTTATCTTAATATTTTTTGGGTTTAGGTTGCCCCCTCCCCCCCAACCCATAGGCTCCACTGCCTGTGAGTATACCATGGCATACTAGATCATATACTTCAAAGTTGTGTGTATATGTTGTGGGAAAAATACTGCATGCAAACAGGAGGGACAGGTATCAAACCTTTAAAGACTACAAAATGTGTAAAGATATGAAATCTCCTAGAAAGAATCATTACTGAGATATAATGGTAGGAAGGATCAGTCAAATGGGGCAGTTGTCTGAGAGATCATTGTAGCACAAAAGTTGGCAGTTATGTTGCATGATGCAGAGACAAAATAGACAGTCGAATGATAGCAAAGAAACTGCAGGTGAAACCCACTTAGCACATACAGCATGAGAGCATTAGGGTACACAACACCGACAATGCATATTGCTTGATGACAGTCAGTGTGGAGTACACAGCAGATACATACCTTTAAGGCTGTAACCACAGAAAGTGTTGAAAGTGTCCACTTTGCATTCACTAATATGATACACAACTATAAACTATGGAATATTAACTTGCACCTGTTTTGCCATTTCTGTGTAACTCAGCTGTCAAGTCTTCCCATGTCAGTCAGTGGATCCCTGTAAACAAGTTCCATCATTTGTTCGCAAAGGAGGGGCCTTGTCAGATTTTTAATGGGGTTCTTGTGACTTATGTAAATATTTGTTCATAATTTCAGTTCTTTGGATTTGTGGCCATGGTTGCATATGGCTACGATGCATTCCTGAAGTTCATTGCTGTTCGTTCAGGTGCTCTAGCTCAGGGTGAACGTGTTGTCACCAAATCTTCAAGTACTGTCACATCACCTGCATACTGAAGTGCAGCTGGATTCCATCCAGACTTCTTCAGTGATGCTGCTTAATATCATTGTGTGGGTTGGACACTTTGTGTGAATAACAGGGAGCTTGATGACTAGCCAGAACACCCACAAGATATGCCTGGGAATCTAAGAAGGGCTGAAGTAGAGATGTTAATATGTTCGTTGTTATGAAGCTTTTGTGGTTTGTCTTGTAAGTTCTGTGTAACATTGCTAAACTGTGTAATGATTTCTTGTTATTTGAAGGTTAGATAATCTGATTATAATATTGTATTTGAATAGAAAATGGGAACTTTCTTGATGTATTACATGAGAATTATTTATAAGGAATTTAGAGACCTTGTAATTTATTTAACTTGAACGGCCACATGTTGTACCATTGTAATGGCACAGGTGCATGATCCATCGAGTGTTGCATTTCCTTTTTTAGATTCTAATACAATTCTCCTTGAGTTGAAATCTGGTTGCTAGTCCCAAAAGTACCATGGGATTTAAAATCACCCATACCCAGACAATAAAGGCTAAACATCTTTTGTAATACTGCATACAGTAGAGCATTGGTTCTCATCATTTATTGGTCACCCTTCATTAAGGGGCACAAATTTGATAATTGCGTTTTGCTGTTACTTCAGGGATATTGTAATTTAACCCTTTGGTGCTGAAAGTTGTGTGTCTGTGTGTGTGTGTATATATATATATATATGTATATATATTTAACATGCAGTATGATGCTGAAAATGCTGTACATTGTGCATTTGCTCTTATATGGCCCCTGTTTAAATTCTGGTTTCCTGTAGATCACACCAGACATTTAATTCTGGCACCAAAGGGTTAATGTATCTCATATTTCAAAAGTGCAGGGTCACTGTATTACCTGACAGCTAACAGCTACCACTCCCTGCTATTTTATCATATTAATGTAGTCCCTAAACTAACTAACTGTGTTCATGGCAGAGTAGCAGTGCAAAGTGGCAAACAATTGTCATGAGATAAAATAAGGACTATATGTTACAGCCTTCCAATGGAGGTTGCAACCCCCCAGCTGAGAATCTTTAGAGTATTTGTTAGCACTTACATGAAGAGCTTGGCTACACAGATCAGCACTGATTATTAATACCAGATAGGCATTATGGTGGTACCAAATATCGTGTATTTATATGTAACAAAAATTAAACATACTGAAAGAACAGGCAACATATTGCATGGCATCATATTCATTCGTATTTAACTGAGGCATACTAATATAAAATTTTACTATAATTCTACAAATATGAAATTTTTGTGATTTATCATTAGTTATACTTGATTCAGAGATGGTGAGCTTACCATGTTGTATTTCAACAAACCATCCATTATTCTTTCAAAAATAAATATAATTCAACATACCTGGAATCAGACATGCTGTCTATATATCAGGTCTGCTTTCTCCTCCTTTTATTCTGTGGATGTCTGTGTTTTTTGTTTTTAAATGGGGATCATATAATGTGAAGAAAAGTTTCTTGTTCCTTAGCAATGTATAAAGTCCAAATTAAATACAGTCGAGACTGCTGGCTACAGAATGATACATAATTACAGAACTTTTTTTAGTCATGAAACATGTTACAAAAAATAGAATCATTCTTTCAGTGGAACTGCACTTAGCATTGCCACTACATGCTTCTCATGTAGCCCTCCCAACTTAAATTTAGTAGTAACCAATTTCATGTTTGTTTACATGTAAAATAACCACTGCCACCAGGTAACAACCCAATTGCAGTAAGTAAATATTATTATTAGCATTTGCCACAGTGTAAGAGAGAATAGTACATTGAATCATGATTAAGTTTTTTGCTGTTTTGTTAACTGTTGAAGTTGATCTGCTGTATCTTGTTCTGATGCTGGAATGCTTCCTGAAGTAGGGACTAAATTATGAGTATAATTTGAAGTACACATATTTTTGCTTGAACATTAGTCATTTGATTAAAATTCTCAAAAGAAAATGTTTTTCAAAATAAGAAAGTAGTGTCTAGCCAGTATGTTCCAGTAAAATAAATTAGGAATTTTATGAATTACCTTGAGAACTTCTTCATAATCCAGGTCTTTAAGTCTGTATAAAACAGGTAACCTATTTTAGGAACTTGGTTTCAAAAGGGTTTCATTCCATCACTACTACCTTGTCAGTGTGTGAAATATCTAGTATTTGTCACATTGTTCGCCTTGTGGTCCCTATTAATGCCTACAGTATTGTATTTAATAACTTGGTGTTTTATTATGAACATTTCCAGTTTTGAAGCTTATAGACAATGTGTGTGATTACTGCCTTGCGACCAAAAATATTATGTCTGATATTCAGAGTGACAGAAAACTGTAATCTGAAGAAATTTAGAACTTCATGTACCTCAACAGTGTGGTTGAATATTTAATTTAAGACCGAAACCTTGTCTGTTATTTAAAGTGAATGAACAAGGATGTGGAATCTCTTCTTTCAGGCTGTGTTGCACTTTTGTTGCTTACAAAATATTAGTAATACAGTACTGTGTGAGTGTATTTTGTCATATGCCAGTGTGTAGAAGAGTGTGGTTGGCAGCACTTGTAACCTTCGGTTCTAAACCAATAAGGAGCAGAGCCAAGGATTATAATATATTGTAAAATTTATCTTTACTTTGTGAAATGTGGGGATGAGATTTTCCGCCCGTCCAGACCGGCCCTGGGGCCCACCCAGCCTCCTGTAAAATGGGTACTGGGTCTTTCCCAGGGATAAAGTGCGGCTGGGGCATGCTGCTGACCACTCACCCCCTTCTAGTGCCACGGTCATGGAAGAGTAGAGCTGTACTTCTACCTACCCTCTGGGCCACACCGGGCCTGTAACGGGATCACTTTACCTTTTTTACTTTGTGAAATGGAACATTTATTTGTGATGTATGCCATTTTTCAAAGTGATGAAAAATTTCAGATGGAAACAGTTCTGAACTTATTAACTCAAGCTCTGTATCAGTGTACTGTAGGATGGGCAGTTATTAGATGTATGTGTGTTACAGTAAAAGCTGAAATTCATGACTGTTAATTCTTAGCAGTAAAACTGCAGAAATCTGTGTGCTTAGTAAACATAATTATTATTTCCAAGTACTAACTACAAATTACTGGAGCTGTTGGTAAATACCTGTTTCATAAAAGACCTATTATTTACTGTTCTTATTATATCTTGGTTTGTTAGATGTAGGTATTGCTGGTTTCTTTCAATAGAATGAAATATGCATGTTGGTAACATTTTGTCTTTATCAAATTGAGATCTTGAGTACGCATTTATTAGGACACCTTGAGTTTCAAATGCATACATATCCTTGTTTCTGTGCAAAAATTACAAGAAGAATGTTCTGGAATGACCCTTTTGCCCATTTGATATCAGGGACGGAAACAGAAACATTCCCGCATATCAGCTGGTGGATGTGAGTTGTTGGATTTTTTTTAATGCACTTGTGTGCAAGGTGACTGTGTTCACTTTAGTACTCAGTAGCACTTGTACAAGCCACTCTTTCCACAGAATTTTCTTAGTAAGTGTAGACATTTTGTAGAAACCGTTTCTATCACTTCAGAGTAACTTGTGTTAGTGTGTTTGTGCATGTGCAAACACACATAGATTTACTGGAATTATGTTTGAGCTGGGCATGGGCATGTTGGCATTGTCATTTTAGTTGTAAAGTAATGGCCAGTAGAAGCAAAGAGTAGTCAGTGGCTCAGCAGAGAGGGAAGGATTTTCTGAAAGATAGGGTTGGAAGTGAAATCTCATTATCTACTTCAAGAATTTACCATGGTTGTAGACTGTCTGGCTGTACACAATCTACTTGAAACCCAGCATCATTTGATAAATGGTCATAACTGTTGCATAATGCCTGGGCTGCCAATTTGTGCCTGGATATCTCTCTGTCATCAGTCATTAAGGGTTTTAACAAACTGAACAGCTGCTTATTGTTGTGACATTCTTCAAAGGGTAATGAGTGTTGAATATACCATTCATAATTGGTCACACTTTTTAATAAGTGAATAAGATGTGGTAAGAACTAGATTCTGCTGAAAAGATCAGTAAGTACTAGGTCTTCCAGCTTCAGTTTTGGTCACTGCCACCATCTGCATTAGAGGTAGTTTGTACTAATGAAAATGTGGTATGAAAAAAGGTGGAAACAGCTGCAAACTTGTCATCCAACACTGACTCTGTGCAGACAGGTTTCTAGTTTTTAGTAGTCAGAACTGGTAGTAACAGGTTTTGAGGTTATACTGTAACAAGTGGGCACAACACATGCTGTACCTCATGACATTTCTGATGTTACCTTAGGTTACAGAATGTGTAAGTTGGTGGAGGAGTACAGTTGCAATTGTTAGCTGAAACATCGTAATGTCTTTTTAAATTTTTGTACTATTGTATGTAACAGTGAATGCCACAGGTATGTTTACAAAGTACATATTATATGGTTATGAGCAGAGCTGACTTCAGTTTTCTGATATGAACAGTGTTATATCCTGTGGCATTGCGTACCAGTGCACAAGACTGTGAGTAATCTTGTGCTTCATACTTGTGTATATAATTAGAGTTCATGGACGGTGCATACACATATCATTAACTATCAGGACACTTTCTGAAATGACACATCTGGGGCTGTCAATTGAGTAACATTTTACTTACCACACTGCTCCCTTCTGTCTAGTGACAAGGTTAACCTTTATTGCCTGGCCTTTAAATCCCAGTGTAGCTGCTGATGGACAGACTTATTTTAATTTTAAATGTCCATGCTTGCACCTGGATGGGACAGCATTGTCTCCTTCAGCCACAAAGGGTTTCATTTAACTGGGCATGGGCAGTCCATTTGGATGATAAAGGTTAAGAATGAATGGAGCCATACTTCTCTTCTGTCAACATGCCCTCGTGGCATGAAGGACAACCTTGCCTTCTCCCTTTCTTGCTCATTCCAATATTCACAATCACTGATCAGAACTGCTAATAAGATATGGTAACTTTGTCATATAATTAGTAACCTTGTGGTATTATTATTATTATTATTATTACACCATTATTAATCTGATGTGCAAATAAACTAGAGAATGTACAAGAAATGAAAGAATGTATTATAGTCAATTTATTCCTCCAGTTTCCCACAGAACTATGGTTTGATTGGTTTAAATTTTAGAACAAAATATGTTCAGTATAGTATTTCCTACTGAAGGGCAAAATCTGCAGTCATTCTATTTTGGATAAGCTACTGTTGGTTTCCGTGTACCTACCAATTCAATTAGTCTTTTTCATTTTCAGTGTTAAATATGCCTGAAGACTTGACCTGTCAGGTAGGTGTTCATTTGCTGAATGCAGCATTTGCTGATTTTAATATTTCTTCCTACAACTACCATCATTTCAATTTAACAAGGTTGCAGTAAATGACATGAAATTTTAATTTGCTGAAGCTAGGGCAGTGGAAACGTGTGGGAAAAGATGCACAGGGTAAGAATGGAAATTGAAGGGACATTAATGACCAATACCAGATTTTAATTAACTTGGAAACATGATTGCAGAAACCAAACAGGCCATGGAGTTAAAAATCCAGAAGTTTAATGAACTAATGGAGCAATTAATAGGCATTTTGGCAAACCAGTGACTACATAAAATGATGACTGCACATCATGTCACAAGTAGAACTTAGGTCTGGGTCATAAGTTCATTACTTTAGATTAAATATATACAAGGAAATTAGAAGCACCACAGATGAGATTTAGGCCTAACCCAGTTGCACAAAGAAACGTAAGTATCAATACAATATTACAAATAACAAACGTATTCGAAGACGTTGCCCAGTACCAACAGAAATGGAAAAAGCATGGCAAGGATGGACAACATTGTCTCTCAATTTTGGCTTTCCAGAATCATCTGAGCAGATGCCATGCTCTGGGGAGATCAATACAAAGGTAGAAAGGCCAGTAGCATCCTCAACATCAAGAACAGGTCTTGGTGGACCTCAACCTTAATGGTTCATGATCAGGCTGAACACTATTACTTTGGATACTTTATTATCTTGATTCTGTATATGTTAGTGTTGCTATTAACATTTTAATGGTTTTGGTGTTTGTACATGCAATGGTCAGATCCTGAAATGTGGGTAAATTGTGGTATGCCTAGCCAGATCTCATGTTACCTCCCATTCCAGGTAGATGTGTCATGGAATAAAAAGGGTACCTGCAAATGTCAGGAACATTTCTTTCTGTTTCATCTAAGACACTAGCAGAAGTAAGAGACTCCATTTTAACATACAAGTATCACACCATGGTTGAGTATTGCTTGTACTTCACATTAAGGTGGTTGGGAATTTCTGCTACATACCCACGTACTATATTAAAGAAGTACAAGGTTCTATGTTGTATATTACACTGATTCTGATGTATGTCATGGAAGAGGTTTGGGAGTACTGGATGGAAATAGACATCATGATCCTTTACAGTAACACACCATGAAAAGGCACTCTGCCTAAAACCATTCATGGTAGTGATCAGTTCAGTTGTGACTGAAGTCTGGTGAAGGGACAGGTGATTCATGCACCTGAAAACAATGGTGTTAGTTTGCATGCAAAGGTACAAGGAATGACCAGAAAGCAACGCCCTTTTTTCCCATTAAATATTTACTCATAGATCATGAAAATTACATACTATGACTTCATAGACCATTTTCCCACAATGTGTCCGTCCACTTCTATGGTCTTGTGTAACAAAGAACAAGTTCATGTATATAACCTTGTCCCGCATACGTAGCCAGATTCTCAATGCACCATTCGGGGCTCTAAGGTGGACGCAGTTACACTATCCAACCAATTTTGTGATGGCTTCCCGAATCTTCAAACTTGTGTGTTGTATTTCAGTCATGCTCAAGCAAGATTTCTGATGGATTCTTCTGTGGCTGAACTTATTTGAAGCGCTTTCCGAGTTCTTTCAGCGCCCTGATTTAGGCATCGAGGATGATTGACTCCCTTCTCGGCATCGCATCCACACCAATCATTTCTGTACAATCCCAGAAAACAGTGGCCGTGCCGTTTCCAACTGACAGAGAATTTTTTAATTTCACTGTTTTTTCTGTTTCGAGAGCCGCCACTCTTTTCACGTAGGGACTTACGCGCTTCTCTCGACCGCCATTCCATTCTCATAGGTTTTGTTGATTCTTTGTAATACGTTTTTCGATTCCATCTACTGCTTTGATTGACTTGTCTGGGTGTTCATGTAGCAATTGGATGATTAATAGATGAAAAATAAATAAACATTTCAAAGACGTCCGTGGGTGTTTCTCGCTGATATTCACCCTTCACAACAAGGAATTCTTTCACAGCAAGTTCTTGGTCAGAAATCGTTACAATTTTGTACACAAACGAAAAAAAACAAAAAAACAAAATCTCACATTTCTAGCTTTTCTGACAAAAAAGTGGCATTACGTTTTGGAAACCTACACATGTTCCACGCTGTCACAGCTTACAGCTTGCTTGATTGGCCTCATGTAAGCATGTGCCGATGCTATGATCGGCGGTGGCAAGACTTGAGCGACTTGTTACTTGTCAAACACAATTGTGCTCTTAACCGAGCTCCAGCAAGTCTAGAAAAGTGACAACAAAAGAATGACTTCTATACCACATTCTCACTTATGAAAGATGGGGATAATACCTGACACACCTGAAAAACATATCTCAGCGTCATGGATGCCTTTTCTCTCCAAAGAACAATTTTGTCCAATGTTTGGCGATCCTATTTTACGTACATACACGGGTTATGTATATCGCACACCACGCATTAAATGTCTCCCACGAAAGTGTACGTTTCAATAGGAGGGAACTCATTACGAATAGAATGGAAGGGATTAGAGGGGAGAGGGCGAGATATGTTGTTTAAGGACTTGAATGAAGGGGAGGTGAGGCGTTAGTGTGAAATGAGGAAGTACCTGTAAATGACGGGAGAAGGTGTGGGCGTAACGCAAGGCAATAAAATGAAAGGAAACGTAACGTTTCTTGAGCGAAGCAAAGGAAACGGAACGTAACGAATTGAAATAAAAGCGAAACGTAACCGAATTGAACGAAACGTGACCTACCCAACTCAAACGTAACCTAACGTAACTTAACCTAACCTAACTTAACGTAACCTAACCAAATGTAACGGAGCGACTGAATGCAACGCAAGGGATTGATCCTTATGTGAGAAGTGATATAGTTCGAGTTCCTCTGCTGAAACCAAGTACCGTGCCTAATTGAGATTGAAGCACGGCACGCGGTAGCAGAGATGGCCCTCAGACATCGCTATCGGCCCTTAACACCCTTGTCGACACACCAAGACATTTGTGAACCAAACCTACAGCACACCACACTGCTTGGAATCGGCCTCACGTCCTTCAAAAACTGTACAGCAATGTCATGTTCACTAAACAAAAATACAAGATGTGGATAAAGAGACCAACTAGATGTCTGACATGACATCTAGTTGGTCTCTTTATCCACATTGAACTACGATGCACGGTCAACCATACATAAAAATAAAATACAAGAAACAACTTATTTTGAACACAACTGGCGCTGAGCGTAGGACGCCCGTAGGTGGTGGCCGGAACATATGATTTAGCAGCAATTCGTTGCTGGTACGAACTGAAGTGATAGTTGTATCCGTCATTGTTCCTTTGGTTTTTGTAACTTTTTGTTACTAACAACACCACTCGGACAACACCACAGGAATCCGGTTGACAACACCACGAATCCGCTTGACAACACGACAGGAATCCGCTAACAATGTTAGACGTGACTCAATAGCTGGCGCCAAAATGAAAGGATTGTGGGTGGGGTTGGTTGGTTGAGGAATAGGTGGCGTGGCATACTTGCGTTAATACCGTTCATGGATGGGAGCGCCACAGTCGAAAGATATAAACGCCACATACGGCAGACGTAGTGAACTAATTACCATTATTCGTAATGCGAGTCCATTGAAGTAGATCGCTGAAGCATCCGCGATTTTGTCGGGATGGACAACATGGTGCACAGATCGCTTGGTGAGGAGTTGCATGCTGTGATGCGTGATTGTTGCGTCATCGCTACGCACGGATTATGTAGATATCACGGACCAGAGCATGTATCAGAGGTCAGGCCATCGTGATTGGGCCCACTGATAATGTAGTATGATTGGGCCATTGCATATGCATTGCATGGTTTGGTTGAGTTGAGGTTTGGGGAAGAAAAGGTTATGTGACGGCGGTTGTACTTGAAGTGATTTGAAATTTTGTGCCAGTCTTAGTTCCTTAATTGTCGACTGGGTTTTTAGTGACAGAAATGACACCATCGTAAACATTTTTGAATGAGAATGGGACAGCATGCCAGTGCTCCTACTGGAGTCGTTAAGGGAAGGAGAAAATCATTTCGAGAATCATGGAGGTCACCTTTCCCACGAAGATCACAAACACATCAAGGCACCTTAAGTGCTGCTTTCAATTTTGTTGATGTGGACTTGAAGGTAAGAGATTTGATACTGTACCCAGTAATGTCAGATTAACAGTTGGTAATTTCCGAATTTATTAGATGATGATGATGATAATAATAATAATAATAATAATAATAATAGGCAATCACGACACCTCCAACGCCGTTTATTTATGTGGAACAAGATTGTGTTACAAAGAGTAGGTTGGGTGCAGCGTAGAACATTTTTGGGACTGATTTGGTAGCTTATATTCGTTACTCATTCTTTATTATTTCCATTGATCCATAGATATGGGAAACAGTCATATAGAACATACAGTTAAATACATACACTCAAAACCATACAAAACCAAAATTTGCAGGCATAGCCTTTGTCATAAAATAAATGTATAATGTGACATGAGTCGTGTAAAAACATTTAAATGTATCACAATATTTACATCTAGCTTCAGTATAAACACAATCATGATTAGAAATTTAGAGTAACATTAGTGTTGTATTATAATGCATAAGTAATTTGTTACCATCTAATTTAACTAACACAAATTATGTTAAAAACCATGATCATTAACATTTGAATGAAAATATTCTTCTAAGGTATAGAAGCAATTCCCTAAGAGGTATTTCTTCAGTGCTGATTGTTTCTCCTTATTAAATAGATCCTTAATGTAGGGTGGTAAGTGATTAAAAACATGAAGTTTAATGATGTGTGCAAAACAGAAGCAAGCACATTTGGGAAACATCAGAAATTTACTGATATTGTATTTTATAATCCACTGTGTTACAGATTGATCAGCTGAATGTTAACACAGCCAGTGAAGAAGAGTTGATGACACTTCCAGGAATCACCCGAACTATTGCACAAAATATTGTTGAGTACCGTCAAGCTATAGGAAGATTTAAGAAAGTTGAGGACCTGGCAGTTGTGTCAGGCATTGGTGCCGAAAAACTTGATATTATTAAACCCGAGATATGTGTCAGCCGCCGTAAAAATATGAGGTAGGGTCATTCATTCAGCTGTACAGTTGTAACAGTGTGAAATTGCCATTGATCATACTTATCTCATTAAGAAGTAATGTGACTCTTATCTTGTTGAGCTTTGCCACAGCATTTTTAAATGCAATCTGTATTTGATTTACTGCTAGATACTTTATCACTCCAACAGTTTGTGATTCATGTAGTAACAGGGTGAGGCTAAAATCCAAAGTAAATAGGATGTGGAAGGTCCTATTGGCTGTATTAAATTATGACTTTGGTATTCATAGAGGATGAGGAGATAGTGGGAAATATCATGCATGTTATCTGGTTATTCTATCAAGTTTTGAACTTGAGGGCATGTGAATATTAAGCAGAAATGCTAACCATTACATTACCATGTTCAGTACTTGTTAAGAACCAAGTCACTCCATATTAGTTATTGTAACTTGAATAAAGGGGATGGTTGATTCTCTTAGTAAAGCTTGTATGAAATTGTGGATATCTCAACATCACATTCACTATTGGAAGGTTTTCCTATTCAGGTATTACAAAATTGAATATTTTCTCTTTTGAGGTGTGTTCTCTTGTTTGATAATTCAGTTTTATTTTGAATCCTGCTGCACCTCGTTGGTTCAGCATGCTCTTTCCACCAGTCTTTTGTTTATACATTTTGTTAGAATTGTGTGATATACTTCCACATTACATTTGACAAGTGCTGTAAAACCTCAAGTTTGAGGTCACATTTGAATATTAAGCTCTTCATATATTGGATAGCTCATGTCAGTGAAGTGGCTAAGTACAGGCTGGGTGACCAGAGATTGATTTGTAAAAGGCTCAAGATGTTTGTCCTTTTTGCCTTGTCCATACCACCTGGAGACCTATCTAGCCTTCTCTCCAGTGTGTAAGGAAGCCTGTTTCCCTGAGGAAAAGCAGTTGGAACACTCATTTCTCTGTATATTATGTAAGGTGCAAATATGTGGAGTTTCTCCCCCTACACCATGCACATGTATTCATGCACATGTATTCATGCACACACACCATCATGGCATGATGCATGATCACAAGGACATTGTATAGTGGTATTTTTGTTTTTTATTTGTACAGCTGTGCTTCCTCAAGAGCCCAGTCAATTGACAGCTTACCAAGCTCTGAATTGAACAGCTATAGCCGCCTTGGCCTTAAGGACTTACCACATTTGCAAAGTAGAGTAGTTAATGTAAATACAGCAAATGTCTTTGAACTTATGACACTGCGTGGATTGAATCAGGAATTGGCAGCAAATGTGATTCACTATCGTGAAAAAAAGGGTCCATTTCACAAAATAGAAGATTTAATTAAGGTTAGTGGAATAAGTTTTGAGTTTTCTAATTTTACATTGCTTTGCATAATTTTGATAAAAATTTAACGGTTTGGATTATTTGTTATAAATGTAGTGATGATTGTTGTTTCTTTACCTTTGGCTTTTACAGATGATGGCATTTTTCATAATTTTGCAATATTGAAAATTAAGGTTACATGCGACAATGGTAGTGAGTGAAAATTTGTAGAAGAAAAAGACTGAAGTGAATGACTTGTTATGGGAGCATTGGATGATTATGTCAGAGGATGTCAGAGAATGCTTTGCTTTTAGTGCTGCTTATGAGTGCTGTGAGCAGTTTTGTTTTCTTATTGCTTGACCCCGACCATCGTGAAGGCACTAAGTCAGCTTTTAGAGATATTTGGTTTGGAGTGGAAACGGGGTTTAGCTGTTCAAAGAGTTTTGCAACACTGGGGGAGGGGAGTGGAGTTCTTTTTGTAAGGAATGTGAGATGTTATACACGCAGTAACTGACTTTTACACATAATTCGTTCCTGAATGCAAAAGTCAAAATGCATGGAAGGTGAATGTCTGAAAGTTGAGTACCGTCTGTACAGAAGTGCATTTACTTTGGAAATGAAACAAGGTGTTCCAGGTAGAACCTAATAAGATAGGTAATGAATGTATAATGCAAACATTATGGTGCATTCAGGTCTTTGTCCTTCTTAATGCATGTGTCAATCTATCCATTATGCTTGAATAACATTTGCAGTGAAACAAGAGATAACTCTGGTGTGGAAATGCAACCATGAGCTCTCTTTTGTGTTGTTTAGCTACGTATGGCAATGTCTGCAATGTAGAATACTGAGTGTTTTCATAGAAGCACAATAGCGTGTTCTGTTGTGTACTTTCGAACTACATATGTTGTTGTCAATAAAATATACTTATGTCTTCATGTAAAGTGCCCAGTATTTTTGTCTGCTTTTAACCAAATTGGAATTTGAAGAAAAGTTCCCAGTACCAAATTTAACAAAACTCTGTCCAGTGGGAACTGAGTTGTGCCATGCAGAGGGACAGACAGATGCATCTGACAAAGCTGATAGTCACTTTTTGCAACTTTACACCTACAAATTACAGTTGGATCACTTAGCAACACTGCATAGTCTGTTAGTCAGTGTTAACAGTATATGAAGGTGGATGTGTTCATTGTTACAACCATGTAGTATGGGTTCTGATGATGGTGAAAATCAGCTTAGATGGTAATGAATGAAACAGAAGTATTTTTTTTACTCCCAAAAAACGATGTGTCTAGACTACTGTTAATATTGTGTGTATGCTGTTAAGGTGTATGTTCAGAAATTTTGAACACTGGGCATATCAGTGAAATTGTGATGTCAGGGTGATCCTCAATGTCAGTAAGAGTGGATCATTGGGAGAGTGTGATGAATTTTTTTCTGCAGGTGTGTTTTCAGTCTCAGAAATGGTATCTGGTGTGACAAGCATGAAACATGGATTAATACACCTCTCCACACTGCACTCTCAGTATTTAAATTTTATCCTAATTTTACTGTTGTGGATGAAATGCAAATACATTGCTGCCGCTTTACTTTGGTTGGCCAGTTTTTATTACTCCATATTTCAAGTCAGATCATCCAAAGAAGTCAGAAGTAAAAGATTTTTTTTATGTGTGACTTATATACAGGTCCTTCCCCCCTCCCCCCCCTTTTTTTGGGTCAATTTTTGTTGTGTGTTGATACATGTTGCAGCTGCACATATCCTGTCCTTTCCAAATCAGGTTTTCATGTCATGTGTCATCGGTCCTGTCAAGTAAATATAAATTTTTATTTCAGACGTTTGTGTACCCTTGGGGTGTTTTGTATGGAAATTACCCTCCTCACAAAAAGTACTGTAACTTTACCAGCAGCACTGCACCAGACTTAAATCCAGCATGCAGTTTAAATTCGTGTGCCTTATTTCTGTTGTACACTGAAGTTGAGGGTAACATCTCTGTGCAAGAACTGAAAGGTAATATTTGGCATGAAATTCCTGCTATCCCCAGAGAAGAGTGCTATGTGTAGCAGCATTTTGTAAAGGTTTGAGATTTTCATAAAGTAGAAGGTTGGCACTTTTGTGTGTCTAATTCACAGAACATCTTGGAACAATTCAGGTGGAAAGCAGATTGTGAAATGTAGGCATCCGAACTGCTGTGTGGGAAGCTTGTCACAACAGTTTACATAAACCAGGCTGCTTGTAAATTCGATACCATGTAGTTTTCAAATGAGCCTTTTTTTTGTTGTTCAGGTAAATGGGTTCAACCAGTGGCGTCTGAGAGCTTTGCGGCACGATTTAACGGTAGGGAATACTCTTGATGGTGCTGCAGGTAATACCTTAAATAATGGTACTGTGATATCAACACCATCCCAGAATTCATCTCAACATATGAATGGAAAACCACCTGGTGGGTATATTCCATTTGAAATTGTCTCTGCTATTAGATCAGCACATGTCCAGTTTTGTGAATCAATTTGATCTTGCAGTATGTAGGAGAGTGAACCCTTTTTGAATTTGGTAAACTGTTTAATCTATGAAGTGTGACCCTTCTGTACCTGTCACTGTTTTTATTTCACATTTACTGCCTCAAATTCATGGTTTGAATGGTGTTTGGCATATTCACTGCTAGGTTCACAATTTGTTGGATGGCCTGTGACATTACACGTACCTGAGAGGTTAGAATTTATTAAGCACTTAAAGTGAAAAAATTGAGTAGGATGTGATAAAGTGGGTTTTTCAGTGATTTTACAAGAAGATATGTCATGATGGTATTGGAAATTAGATTCATGGTATGTTTAACAACAAAGATTTTGTATAGAAAGAAACTGTACATGACATTCATAATGAGGTGTTAAAAAGCATGCCAGTTGCAGTGAAACCTCCTGTGTAAGTTTTCATTTGGGAGCAGGGAACTTAAGTGAGGATAAATTTAAGAAGAGGAATTTTGGCACTTAAATTATTCATATGGGATAACAGAAAACATTAAATCAAAGAACAATACATGCAGTTCCATTGTATAATTTACATTTTCTGTTGTATTAAGTGTTACTAGAGAAAGGTTTGAGATGTAGATGTGAGCTATGAGAACTGATAGATAAGGATATATGTCATATTAAATTCTCTTTTCATTAGACTAGGTAAGAGCTTACTGATTTCTGTGCCATAGGGAGTTGAAGAGCATCTATATTACACTGGCTGCTGCTCATTAGTTGTCATGAGGCCTAAGAGAGGGTAGTTGTATGCAGTGACTGTATGAAAGTGGTTGAAATGACAGTCAGTAGTTCAGACTTTTAGACAGGCTTTCAGGACTTCGTTCCATTATATGCTACAGTTTTAATTTGTTTTTTTTTTAATTATTTTTTTAATTTGAAAGGAGACCTGACCATGGAAATTGAGTAAACGTCACTCACGAGAAATCCTTGAGCAAGAAGAATACATGATGATATTCAGAGACATTGAGGCTGTTGGGCTTTAGTTCAAGAGGTGTTTCTGTAGGTGGACATAGTACGCCATGCCTGAAGTTGTTTTGATATTGATGGTGCTTCACAGGTTGATATAAGCCCAAAAATAAGTGGGTGTGAAATGTGATGTAGTGCTTAAGAAATTTGAGAATGGTGTCTCTTGCTGACATTTCTAAGGGGAACATGGCCTAATCCTACCAGTAGGGTTCTGAAACATCTCTAGATAGCAATTTTGATCTTTCTAATGACAAACACATATCTGTAATGTTGAAAAAGCCAAAAAACACTGGGAAGAAGATAGTTGCTTCATTACAGGAGTGTTCATGTGGTTACCATTACATATGAAACTCAGATCACTGTTGCTACACTGCTGTGTGCAACAATTTTTGTATCCTGAGTGACTGAAAAGCGTTAGGAAATGCATCTCAGAACACTCTACTTAGTCCAGACTCTTCACACGTGGCAAAGAGCAATCACTTTCCTCTTGAACAGTCCAGTACAGGAACTCAGCCATTGAGCCTACAGTCCAGTTCTGACATACACACTGTCTTTTTGTTTTCGGTAATCAAGGTTTGCTTTCAAGGTCATTGACTTTCAAGCCCATATGTAGAAGAATGGGATTTTGCATTAGCATTGTGAATGAGTTGCACAATGGCATGGTGTTGGTTCTGGAAGTTTTAACAGTGTAAGAGACATGCGGTTATTGAAATACAGCTATTGTTAGATTATATATCTCTTTGAGTTATTTGCGTCCTGTATATTACATTAAAAAGTGTGATTTTGTTTGTCTCATTTGACTTGACCAGTAATCTGTATGTGAGTTTTTATTAAATTAAGTACTCTGTAAATAAATGAGCATCATGTTTGTGTGTGCACATGTGTGCATAAATATATTTTATTTTGGTACATAAATTCCATTACAGTTGTGGGAACCAGGAAAGCTACATCAGCCCTACAGAAAAACACATCAAATAATGGTTTCATACCAGGAAATGACATTTTTGAACTCTTGTCAGCATATTCACAGCGTCCTATTTTAGAGGAGGATTTTCATGGACTGCGTAACGGAAGGCGAGCTTTACGTATTGCTACATGGAATTTACAGGCTTTTACACTAGAGAAAGCAGAAAATCCTGGTGTTAAGGAAGTTATATGTCGGACAATTCTTGAAAATAGGTGAGTTTAAGTGTTTTAGATGTCATATTTTTGAATAGTGACTATATTTGCAAGCCAGATGAATGCAGTCTGTTTAATATCCATTTTAGTATTATCTTCCCATTTATGCCTGTGTCTCCTGAGTGGTTAGTTTGCTTCAGGTTTTCTATTTAAGACTGAATGCATTTAGTATGTGTCCCATTTGTGCTGTTTGCTCTGCCCATCTCATTCTCAGTCCTCAGTGGATAAAGACTTGGATGCAAATTTCAACAAAGTAGAGAGATGATATTGTGTTAAATGTTTCATTTGTCTTTGTTTATTTGCAGCTTTTCTGTGATTGCTGTCCAAGAAATTGTAGGTACCTCCTCTCTGAAACAGGTACTGTTTAATCTTAATATTATTTATGTCCATGTGTTATAAATAATTAACTAAGTAATACCAATAAATGCACTGTGTGTTAAAACTATATATATTTTCACATACAATACATCAAAACACCTACACACTTTGATCTTTCTTAGATTATTATCAGGGAGTTTTTTACATCAAGTAAGCATATATATAATACATACATAATTAAATATATAAAAATTTTTGGCCGTAAAATGTGTAGATGCTATAAAGTACATTGTAAAAGTATATGCAGAACTGGTTCATGAGATGCAAAACATGTAGTAATACAGATTTTACAATTATTCATATTGGGAGAACAGCAAGTTTTTGTTATGGGAACTCCCTGAAGATGATGTAAGAAAGATTGAAAGGTTAAGAGTTTTGATGAATTGTATGTGATAATATATATAAATTTTTAAAGTAAAGTGCTTTTGTTGGTATTACTTAGTGAAAGGTTCTGTTTTTTCCTTTACTTTCACCCCATAATTCATTTGTTTCTTGCCAATTGTTAGATCCTCAGGAATGCTGAATATTTCTTATTTTCATATTTTCAGTAAATGTAATGAGATTTTGCATATAGTAAATTACTTAATTTTGAGAAAGTGGTAGTTCACAGTTACTCTAGAAATTCCTAACCTTTGTGGACCTGGAAGGTTCATTACTGTGCACAAGAACCCACCACTGGCCCCAGTTCTGAGTCAGATGAATCCATATTACACCTTCCCATTATGCTCATTTAAGATCTAGTTATATATTATCCTCCCATTTATGCCTAGGTCTTCCAGGAAGTCTTTGTCCTTCTGGTTTGTGACCAGCATTTTGTACAAAATTGTGATCTGTCCCATGCATGACACATTCCTTGCCATTTCATTGTCTTTGATTTCAGTATCCTAATAACGTTTGGTTAAGAGTACAAGTTATTGAGGTGCTTGTTGTGAAATGTTCTCAGTTTTTTTATACCATCCTGTCTTCAAAGTGATATTCTTCATTTAGATATTCTGACTACAGTTTTATAATTTTAACATCCAACATGCCTGCTTATGTTGTTCCTTTCTCATCCTCATTGCTTGTGTCATGTTGTTTGCCTTATGTGTGAATGCTTTTCTTAGCATTTTATTTGCAGTTATATCTTTTGGGATGGGGAGTCAAAGTATACATGCTGTTGCTGCCCCTCCTTAAGGGATCAAACACTGTATCCTATTTAATATCATATCAGCTCCCCCTTGTATGGTTCCCCCCCTACTGTAAGACCTCATTTCAGCTAGTCTATTTTCTTGCTGGCAGTATTATGCTTTTTATTCCAGATTTGCTTTTAATCAAAGCCCTCCACATTTCTTGACCCCGTATTCTAGTATTCACATGTGATATTTCATATTCTATGCCACGTTTGGTTGTGCAACAACATGTGAACCAGTGTTCTATAAATAGAGTGACTTGAAGGGATAATATCATTCTCTGACTGCAGTTAATCTAGTAGTTGTGTATGGTATTTGCTTGATTTTAGGACATTCCTGCATGCATTCTTTGGTTATTTGTATTTGCATATGAATGTACACGTAAAGTATGTACTACAGATTGACCCTTAATGGATGGATGGGACAGCTCTGTACCAGTAACCCTTCAGCGTGGAGTGACGAGCACTGCTCTTCATGTTGCACGCTCTCACTTAATCGTCTATATCTCAACAACATAGGGAGCAAATGTAATCGGGCTGCTTCGTGCTTGTTCGTGAAGGAGCTGGCTATCTTATGGTGTGGGAGACAGTTGCTAGAAATTATTTCTTCATTTTTTCTCTGCTGTCGAAGTTGGAGTTTTCTTTTTGCAGTCCCTAATTTCACAGACAGTTTTATGCATCCCTCTAACAGTGAAATGAAACAGGAAATGAATGTTATTGCTGTCCTCACATAACGAATGTTATCGCTATCCTCAAGTAACTGAGTTATGTAGCTTTGAAATGGTGTTTGACATCACCCTCATATCAACAGACTGTTTGTTTCTTCACCACTGTTTTCGGGTCTGGATTTCGTTTGAAGCTGCAGTCTGTTGCAATGGTGGCGCCAAGTAGGTAGGGTTTGTTGGAGGATGAGATTGAACAAAGTTTGCTAGAGGAACTTACAGCTTCTGATCAGAGTAGTTGTAGTGACGATGATGACTCAAGTGGGACCGATGATTTGACTGTAGTTGAGGTACTTG
>Ga0123355_10004434_pt1 | contig 20420 bp, 12 predicted proteins | sample TergutEmb28metaG_3_FD_89872 | JGI IMG/M metagenome (GOLD analysis project Ga0123355, IMG submission 89872) | Embiratermes neotenicus P1 segment gut microbial communities from Petit-Saut dam, French Guiana - Emb289 P1 | ecosystem: Host-associated > Arthropoda: Insects > Digestive system > Gut ...
CGTAGGAGTCTGGGCCGTGTCTCAGTCCCAGTGTGGCCGATCAACCTCTAAGTTCGGCTAAAGATCGCAGTCTTGGTAGGCCTTTACCCCACCAACTAACTAATCTTACGCGGACTCCTCCTTAACCAATAAATCTTTTCACACTCTACCATGCGATAGTGTATGCTTATTCGGTATTAGCACCCATTTCTGAGTGTTATCCCAAAGTCAAGGGCAGATTATCCACGCGTTACTCACCCGTCCGCCGCTAAGTTATACAAGGATTTGGTGCAAGCACCTCATCCAGCGCATAACTCCGCTCGACTTGCATGTGTTAGGCACGCCGCCAGCGTTCATCCTGAGCCAGGATCAAACTCTCAAGTTTATTATTATATCCGAAATACGAGGCTCGTTGAATTGGCCGCCTGTACCTGCAACGCCTGCTTGTGCTACGCACTTGCCTGCCTTCGCCTGTACTTCTTGCCGCTTCTTCGAACTTCATAATTTGATTCAAAAGAATTGAATCTGGTCTAACACGCGTACATACGTGCTAAACCCCTTATTGATTGAGTGCATTGCTTATACAATACACCCGCTCAGGGTCCCTAATTTTTCGTGGTTATTCTGTTTTCAAGGGGCAAGTTTATTTCTTATCTCCCCGTCAGAAGAGACGAACGCCATTATAGGCCCTTTTGCCCTTCATGTCAACACTTGTTTTAAATTATTTTTTATCCAGTTTTTGGCATCAATTTTTACAGGATATTTTTTTAGCATTTATTTTAAAGCTTCCTAATGTATAATTGTAAAAGACAATAAAATGCTACGGCGAAAGGATTGAATTGCATGTGTATTAAAGATGCAATGCTGGCGCATGACCATGCGCTTGGTCACTATAACATAATGAAGGCAAGGGATTTATCTATAGATGCGACTAGGGGCAAGCCTGGTGCAGGCCAGGTTGACCTTTGCAAGAATGCACTTGAGTCGCTGGAGGATTATCGTACTCTGGGGGGGATAGATGTCCGCAACTATGGTGGCAATGATGGATTACCTGAGATGAAAGCGCTTTTTGCCGAGATGCTGGATGTACCTGCGCAAAATATTATTGTCGGCGGCAACTCTAGTTTAAACATGATGTTTGACTGTGTGGCGACCCTTATCCATGCTGGCTTGTGGAAAGTGGGACAAAAATTTCTTTGTCCATCCCCAGGCTATGACAGGCATTTTGCGATTTGCGAATATTTTGGGCTGGAGATGATTCCTGTTGCCATGACACCAGAGGGGCCAGATATAGACGCGATTGCGGAACTGGCCTTGGATTCTGATGTGGCAGGAATATGGTGCGTGCCCGTGTTTTCTAATCCTCAAGGATATGTTTATAGTGATGAGACTATTATGAAGCTGGCAAAGTTGCCGGCAGCCCATCCTGATTTTCGGCTGATGTGGGACAATGCGTATACCGTGCATCATTTTAAAGGGCGACGGCCCTGTCCTGTGAATATTTTTAGCGAATGTGCTAAGCATGGAAATACCGAACGGCCAATAGTTTTCACTTCCTTTTCAAAAATCAGCATTCCTGGGGCAGCTGTTGTGTGCATGGCTGCTGCGGAGGCGACTCTTAAGCTTATGCGTGACAGGATTGCTGTCCAAACTATTGGGCCAGATAAGATTAACCAACTGCGGCATGTGCATTTTTTTAGAGATTTGAATGGGGTTTTGTCCCATATGGAAAAACATGCCGCGATACTTCTTCCTAAGTTTGAAGAGGCGTACTCATTGCTTCGCTTTGAACTTGCTGGGACGGAAGCGAGCTTTACAACCCCTAATGGGGGATACTTTATTTCTATTGAAACAGCGCCTGGTTGCGCAAAGAGGGTGTGGCAGCTTTGCAAAGATGCGGGAGTGGTGCTTACAGATGCAGGCGCAACCTTTCCGTATGGCAATGATCCTCGGGATACGAATCTGCGGCTTGCTCCTACGTTTTTATCTATGGAAGAGCTGGAGATGGGGATTGAGGTACTGGGGGCGGCTGTGCTGTTGGCTGAGGCAGAGAGATATTGTTTATGAAGGATTTGCTGTGCTCACATGAAATTATGAAACACATGCATAGTGATGCAAAGCTTTATATACATGCATCGCTGGAATCTACTAATGACACGGCTAAGGTTTTACCAGGCGCAGAGCATGGCACAACCATTATTGCTGACACTCAAAGTGCCGGACGCGGGCGGAACGGACGGAAGTTCTTTTCACCTCAGGGATGCGGGATATATATGAGTGTTGTACTGCTGCCTGCGCAATTGTGGCACGGAACGACAAAGGGTGGAGTGCTAGAATGCGGGCCTGGACTTGTTACGCCTGGGGCTGCGGTTGCGGTCTGCGAGGCCATTGAGACTATTATTTCATCCAGTCGCAAGAAGAAGTGCCCTACACAACAGGCAGGCCAGCCATATGAAGAATCAATAGCGCCCCAGATAAAATGGGTTAACGATATATTAATAGATGGGAAGAAAGTATGCGGCATCCTAACAGAGGCCGTGGCCGATGCTGCGGGAATGATAAAACGCATAATTGTCGGTATTGGAATAAACTTCACACTACCGCCCGGGGGCTACCCGGCGGAGCTTGCTGAGTCTGTAGGGGCGGTGGCCGATTTAAAGATAAATTGCTATACCCGAAACCGGCTTATTGCTGAAGTGCACAACCGACTGATGGCAAATCTCAACACTGCACATAAAATTATCCCCGCATACAAAAAACGCCTCCTTATGCTTAGGAGACGTATTTCTGTTATTTGCCCAGAGGGGACATATGAGGCCACGCCCCTTGATGTGGATAGCAATGGCGGTTTAGTCGTGGAAAAGGATTGTGGCGAAATATTGACCCTTACCTCTGGGGAAATAAGCATAAGATTTTAGCGGCACACGGAACCCACGCACCCCTGTGTGGATTACGCAACCGACGGCAGAGAAACAACCCCAGATGAAACTGGGGGCCCCCTCGCCGTGGACACAACTTCGCTTATAACCTCGGGCACAACCGGGGGCCTTGGCATGGCAAAAACATAGGCTGGTATCTGCAATGAGGACGGGATTACCTCTGTCTCATTTGCTTTGCCCCGTGTGCCCCAGCCATCATCCGCCAAAGTCAGCCCTGCAAGCACACGTATAAAGGTCAAGAAAAACCCATACACAAAGGTGTAAATGGGCGTAACAATAAAATGCAGAGGGCGATATAAGAAGTAAAACCCATTATGCTTAAATGACATAATGCAGTGCCAGATAATAATATCCGTAAGGTTAAAATGAAACCCTTGCGTCAGCACCTGTATGATGAACAAAATAGTGGCAACAAGCCAGAGATATGTCTCGGCAAAGGACCAAAACAGAAACCATAGCTTCCTTGGGAAGATATCTTTTATCACTTTCAATACACCTATGTACCCCGAGCGCTGCCACCTCCGGCGCTGTAGCCGCAGCTTTTTCCATGTATTAGGGGCGTGAGTTTCGCAGTACGCGGTGCTTTGATACCGGGTTTTACCCCCTGATGCCCTGGAGAAGGCGGTTAGAGAGCGATCGTCCCCTGCCGAAACCGATATGCCAAAGAGGTTATCTTCTTTTAGGCCTTCCAGGTTTTTTAGGATAAAGTCTTTCTTGTGTAGGCTGAAAGCACCACTGCATACTACCACATCACCTGTTACAGACTGGGCTGCCCTTCCCATTTGAAAGGCGCCGTAATATGTAATGCCTTGCAGTTTTGTTACAAAGTTTTCGCTTCTGTTTAAGATACCGATATTTCCTACTACCGAGGTTGTTTTACCGTCCTCGAAGGGACGCAGTAGCTCGGTGAGGGCATTGGGCAGGATTTCACTGTCTGAGTCCAGCAGGAAGATATAGTCGCCGGTTGCGAGCTGGAAGCCGTCTATCATGAGGGCCCGCTTGCCGCGGTTTTTCTTGTATCTTACTATCTGGAATTTAGGCGCGCCTGGGATATGTTTATGGGCCTGGGCAAAAGATTTTGCCACCCTATACCCCAAGGTATCGGCACTGCCATCATCCAGAAATAGGACTTCGTGGACAGGATAGTCAAATGCCATAATATTTTCGAATACTGTGGCAACTGATTTGGGGTCTTCGTTGAAACAGGTAATGATTACGGAGACTTTATAGTCCTTGGTCAGTTCTTTTCGGCAGGGCCTGTAAAGCAGCGCGAAAAACTCCTTAATTGCCAGGTAAAAGAACATAATCCCACCTAAGGCATACCACTGGTCAGCCCTTGATGTAAACCGCCATATAGCGAAAATACATAGCACAATAATCAGTATAGAGGCAAGCTTGCCCAATAGCGTGAAAGGACGGTCAAGCCTTTTTACTTCGTCTTGGCTTATTTGTATTTCTTCCTTAACATATTGCTTGTACAGTTTTCCTGGCTTATACATATTTGTGTATTGCTGTCCTTTTTTGCTATTAGACCGTGGCATGTTTTATCCCTCCCCTCTTTGCCTAGGATGACATCATTCATGTTTCAAGAAGCACGCTATAGTAATCGGACTTAAAAACAGTCGATTTTCAAGCAGATTATCTATAGGAGCCTACAACCGCCAATATCGATAACCTTGCGCTTCAAGCTCTTCCTTACACAACATGCTTTTGACATCAATTATGACCTTCTCGTGATTTGCGTAGTTGCCGAAAATGTTGCCCAGTTTCTTTGCATCAATTTTCATAAATGCATCGTGGGCTACTGCAAAAACTACGCAGTCTATGCCCCTTAGCTCATCTATGGATACGAGGTTTATTCCTAGTTCCTGCTTTGTCTCGGCCGGGGAGGCCTCTGGGTCCACAACTATTGGCTCTATGCCATATGCATGTAAGTGGCTGATTAGGTCAACTACCTTGGAATTGCGTGTATCTGGGCAATTTTCTTTAAATGTCAGGCCCAAAACGGCGACTTTAGCCGTGCTGATTACTTTGTTTGCCAAAATCAACTCCTTGATAATTGCATCTACCACAAATTTGCTCATACCTTCGTTGATTCTTCTGCCTGCAAGCAGCAACTGGCTGTGAACGCCGTGTTTCTCGGCTTCATATATGTAGTAGTGCGGGTCAACACCAATGCAGTGGCCCCCCACTAGCCCTGGGGTAAAGCCTAGGGCGTTCCACTTTGTGTTCATTGCCTGTATTACTTCGGAGGTGTCTATCCCCATCTTGTCAAAGCCCATGGCCAGCTCGTTCATGAAGGCGATGCTGACATCCCGCTGGGCGTTTTCTACTACCTTGGTGGCTTCTGCTACTTTTATTGAGCTTACTCTATGCACCCCTGCGGTTACCACCAGCTCGTAGACTTTTGCGATTTGCTCTAAGCTATCAGCGTCCATCCCTGCCACTATTTTTACTATTGTGTCTATCTTATGTATTTTGTCCCCTGGGTTTATGCGCTCTGGGGAATAGCCTGCCTTGAAGTCCGTTCCATATCTGAGGCCGGACGCCTTTTCTAGAATGGGGACGCAAACATCCTCTGTTACCCCGGGATAAACCGTGGATTCGTATACTACAATGGAACCCTTTGTTAGGTTGCGGCCTACCATTTTACTGGCAGACACCAGGTATGACAGATTGGGGGTATTGTCTACATAGATAGGGGTTGGCACAGCTACTATGTGGAATTTTGCTTCCCTTAGCTTTGCCTCGTCAGCGGTAAATTCCACGGTAGAGTTGCGGATGGCTTCATCCCCTACTTCCTTGGTAGGGTCTAGACCCTGCTGGTACAGTTTGACTTTGCTTTTGTCTACGTCGAAGCCAATGGTTTTGGTCTTTTTGGAAAAAGCGATAGCTAGGGGCATACCTACGTAGCCCAGGCCTATCACAGACAGCTTTTCGCTTCCGCTGTGAAGTCGTTCGTATAGGGTTTTCATTATGTAGTCCTTTCTTCCTTTTGTTTATTTGTGTTTCGCATGGTATACGGTGGGTGGTTATAGCAATTCACCATTAAATCGGGCTTGCCTGTCGCCGAAGTCTGGGGCGTCGCTTAGGAAGCCGGATTCGTCACAGTATTCGATTATAAAGCCAGATTCGTTACAGTATTTGATTTCTGACGGGCCGGCTTCGGTTGTATATCTCCTATGTCTGTATAAGCTTCGTAGCTGTGATTTTCTTCGTGGGATTCATCTTCTAATTCTGTAGCCCCATATGTTGTTGGAGAATATAGTATATACGCAGCTTACTAAATTTCAATCTGTAAACTATGCCATTATGCGATTGTTAGAGAAATGTAACCTAAGATGGTATTAAAAAACGGATACCTTGTGTAGGGGTATCCGCTTATATATCCGTAAAATGCAATTACTTGATTTATGGCTGACTTACCATCCCGTGCTTAAACTCATCGTACCACTCATCCATATCCTCATCCAAGTAAACTTTCAGCACACGAAAAATCTCCCGGGCAAACTCCAGCGCCGCGGTTTCATTCGCGGTGATGAAACCTTGGTCAACAACTACCTGCGAAGATATGAAAAAATCATGCCCCTTATATCCAGGTTCCTTTTGGAAACGCTCAGGGTTATTGCCTGTGTGCTTAACATTGTCAAGAAAACCATGTTTTCCTAAGAATACCGCTGCACCACATATTGCGGCTATCGGGATATGTGAATCGTGAGCTTTTTTAACAAGCATAGCAATTTTATCGTAACGGTCTTTGCTCCATGAAAAGCTGCCTGTCAAAATAACCATTGCAAGATTGTTGAAATGATTGTACTCGTCAATGGCGTAGTCTACCTCGACCCGCAAACCGCCCGCCGACACTTTTGGCTGCTTGTCCACAGCAATTGTTTTAACGGTATACTCCGGGACAGAATTTATTAGCCATATGGCATAACTTGCTTCCCAATCTGCCCATTGGTCGGTTAGAACTAGCAATGTCACAACGTATACTGCCACCTGGGCCTGGCGTGAATATACACAGTAACCGCCTTCTGCGGGCAGACATTGACACAGCGGTAGCAGATTGTGCAGTTATTTAAGTGCTGTATCTGTCCGCCTTGGTTGACAAGATTTTTCATGGGGCAGATTTTTGTACATATGTTGCAGGCTGTGCAGTGCTGGTGGATCCGCAGGGCGGCTGCCAGCTTTTTTTCTAGTCTTTTTGGGGCAATTTCTTTTGTGCTTCTTTGCCAGGGCTTTCCTTGTATATTGCCTAGTATCTTTGACACCTTGGAGAAGCCGCGCTTTTTTACTACATCGTTTTTGATATTATTGCAGACGGTGTTTATTTTAGCTTCGGCTTTTTTAATGTATCTTTGCTTGGATTTTTCTGTTGGTTTCCAGATGCGGCTTATTATGGGGATGTTGCCCATGTTTTGCTGCATGTTGAAGTGCTCGGCGTATATGACTTCTATGGCGTTTTCTTCGAATAGGTCGGTAAAGACCCTTGCGCCGTCACCGGAAAATAGCATCTGGGTTATGAAGATGATTATTTTTTTGCCTGTCAATGCAGCCATGTGGCTATGGACGAACTCCCGCATAATACGGGGAACCCTTGAATTGTAGATGGGGTAGCAGAAGGTTATAGTGTCGTGGGCGTTTATTTCCACTGCAAAGTCTGTGTCAGATTCGATTGATAAGCAGGTTGCGTTCATTTTTTGGCTGAATAGCTCTGCTAAGTATTTTGTGTTGCCTGTTCCTGAAAAGTATAGTGTTAGCATTCTGGACAACTCCCTTCTTGGCCTTCGTTACCGGATTTTCGGCAGAATATAGCAATATCATCGCAAAATTACTCAATCAGCCAAAGCGTCACCCTATTTTGCAACAACTGCGCAGTATCCAAAGCCGATACATTGCCACGCAGAAATGCATCTATTTCATCCATTGTGCGCTCTCGAAAATCCTGGGAAAAGAAAGGCGCAATTGTTACAGGCATTTCATTGTAGGCCCCCAACCTTGACAAAACACCGTCAAGCACTTCGGCCCTGCCTTCCGGCGTGTCTGTGCCAATGTACTCCCAGCCGGAAGGACGGGTAGGCCGCCTGGAAAAATCTATTACACTTTCAAGGGCTTGGGTTACTTGGGTTTCGAAATATGTGCGCAATATGGGCGTTGCCAAAGAGCTTGGTCCCCAGTTTCCATACCTGCCGCCCTGTCCATACTGGCCGACACCAATAGGGTTGACCATTGCGCGCATCAGATGCTGGGTAAACTCCCAAGCCAATTCCCCATTCCCGGTTGTGGGGTAAATCAATGTTGTCCATACATTTGTGCCAAACCCAAGTGGAGCGGAATTTATAAGAAGCCGCCCATGTTCATCGGTGATAGGTATATGATGATAAAAAACCGGGTCATAGTGAGACAGCATTGCATGGGCCGGGCCCAGCCTTTCAGCATAAACCCAAAAAGCCCTTTCACGAGAGAAGTCATGGTCTCCGCCCCTGATTGTCATATCTCCGCCTTGGAAACTTATCCCGGAGCGCATGTTAATGCCCGGAAAGGCTTGGCGCACCAATTCCATAAAATCAACAAAACGGCTGTCTGTTAGGTTTGCGCTACGGGCATCTAAGTCAATAAAGTCACCCATGGCAGTCGCAATTAAGTCAAACGGAGTGGAAACTTTCCATACAGAGCCGCCAAAGTACATATGCCCAAACTCTTCCGGGTACTCCTCCATTAGGCTTAAATAAATGGCTAGTAGCTGGCTGGTGGTAATAGTGTCATACACGGCAAATCTGCTTATTATAGACTGGGGCAATTCCATATTAATGCTTGCGTACATAAAACCAAAACTTACGGGAAGGGCGAATAGCCTGCCGTTGCGTTCGTAGGCGCTAAGCACATTTACGTAAAAATCATCCCGGCTAAGGCCGGGGTCAGCATCTATAAGTGTCCATATGTCTCTAATAAGCCCCGACTCAGACCAAGCCCATAATGGCTGATCGTAACACTGTAAGAAAATATCGTACCCCTGTCCGGCCATTAGCGCGGCCTGCAGGCGGGCTTGGGCAGCTGTCATTGTATTAAAGTTATAGCTGGAAAAATCCAGGTTGAAATTATATTCCATTCCGCGTAAAGCCCAATCCGCGTTCATAGCGGCTTCGGCTTGGCGAAGTACATTTTCAAACCATTCAAACCCAAGGACACTTAAGCTGCGTTCGGGCAAGCCATCACGTTCGGCTTGGTTATGCACCCACTGCATATCAACTTCAAGCTCCCGGGTTTCTGCCATCCAGGCAGACACTTGAGTGTATATCTTTTGGGCCGCCTGCTCTGGGCTGATTTCGCCGGCTATTAAATCAGATATTGTGTGTGCATATATGCTTGCGGGCAAAAGAAACAACGTGGCAGGAATCTCTGCAGGCATTTCATGCAATGCCGACAGCCTGGCTATAGCTTCGTTGATTTGAGCACCCCCCACGCCAAATGGCTGGAGGCCGGGTTGTTCCATTGACCGCATTAATGTGTTTTGGACTTGAACCTGGGATAAATCTCTTACAATTGGTGTTGCCATAGAGAGTCCCGCGCTTAAACCTTGTGTGCGTGCGGTTAACAAGTGACGCAAAAACTTCCATGCCAAAGTGCCGTCCGCGTTGGCGTTTATTCCTGCAAGAGGCGATCTTCCGCTACCCCAAACATCCCATGCGCCAATATCACCTGCGGCAGTGGCAATGGGGATGTGATGCACAAAATAAGGGGCCTCAAAAGCTAATAGGGCATTGGCCTGATTTCGGTTGCTGCTTATAGTAAAAACATACCGTTGCTGCTGTAGGGCCAGCATTCTCCTACCTGCGGGCACGGCCCACATCTCATTCATGTCTTCCCGGGTGTTATACCTGTCAATGTTTTGGGTAGCTCTTTGCACATTTTCCAAAAAGCCGGTAAAGGAAGCTTCCGGGGCTAAAACAGTGCGTGCACCCCAGTCTACCATGCTATTTACCTGATCCTGGACGGCAGACATTACAGGCATACCAAAACCCATTGCAAGGTGGTTAAACTCGGGATGCTGGTCTATTAAGTCATTGTAGAACAGAGCTAGGTTTTCAAAAGATATACTACCGTATCCCGCAAAACGATCCAAAAATGGCTGAGGAAGGTTAGCATTTACACCCACAAACTCATACGCAAAATCCATAGGGAATACATACAGACTGCCATCAATCTCCATAGCTTCAAGTATATGCGCAAAAAAATCATCACGGTTGGCATATGCGTTTACCAAGGGGTTAATATCTGCAAGAAGCCCGTTGTCAATAAAGGCCCACAGCGGATGCCAAGGGGTAAAAATAAACACATCCGCCCCCTGCCCCATATATATCAGTGACTGCTGGGCCAAGATGTGCTCATGCACATCATCCCAAGTGAAGGCAATAACTTCAAAGCTGAAATCTATGCCCATCTCTGCCAGTTCGTCCTGAAGGCGTCCGGCTGCAATACGGGCGTACCCATGATAGTTGACATGGGTGGAAATAGTCAGGGATTGCGGGGCTCTATCCTCTTCTGCCGGCTGATTATTGCGCCCACAGGCACTAAGCGCTAAAACAGTGCAAAAAAGGAATGTGAATATTAGTACTTTGCGCATTATACCTCTCCCCTCATGGCTTAGCTTGATGCATAGCCCTCCGATAACAAAACCGCCCTACATGCACTTATAGGATACCACTCGCACTGGCCACAGATATCGTACAGGATATCATCTGTGATTTTATTTCGTATTTCTTGGGTGATGTTGTGATAATTATATGTGGTTTCTTCCACGCCAAAGTATTCCATTACCTTGCCATCCATGCGCGTTATCTTTTCGTTGGTGACGCACTGGTTTTCACCTAGCATTCGCGGGCATTTTTGGCAGATGTCGTCTGTGGTGGATGTAATTTTTATTTCTGTGTCAGGATTGCTGCGCAGGTGGGTAGTTATGGTATTCATGTTTTCTACAAAATCATGACTGTACCCTTTGCCTTCGTAACTTTGAGTACATAGCAAGTGGTGGGGGCGTAAGCGCACACTATCCTCTCCCTCTGTTTTGCAATCTAAATATAGTGTACACAAGCTACAGAAGGAGCTGCTTAGCCTTGGCCAGCAATGTACCATCAACGGCTTCTTTTTTCTGAGTCTGGGCCCAGCTTGGAAAGTTCTCTTTTTCTGTGAAGGCTACATGAAGGGAAAACAACGGCCCTGCCAAATTTTCTATGCGCTCTTCGGTTTTCTCTGCTTCTGTCCGCGAGTAGCCATGCTTGTGCATGTATAGCTGGTTGTATGTGCTTACAAAGGCGGCCTTGGCTTCATCGGATAGAGGCCAGCACACATTTCGGAAGTCTGAAAACCTATATCCCTTGCCCATCAGATTGTAGTCAAACATCATCGCTGCGGTTTTGTCTTTACGTACAACGAAGTTGCTCCAGTAGAAGTCATTGTAGGTTAGGGTGAAGGATGGGGCGTATATTTGTTGGCGGAAATCCTCGTAGCGGCTTAGTATAAACTGGAACAGATCTTGTGCTTCGGGAAGCTTTGCGGCTAAGGCGCTGAGGTTTTCTTCTGTGAGGCTGTCATATTCGAAATACAGGCTATCAGCCACGGTTGCGCCGCTTTCGTGGAAGGTGAAATACCAGCGGGCTAAGCTTTCGGCGATGTCCCCATCCTTAAAGTCTTCCGGTGCGCCAAGCCGCCATGTATCGGATGCGGATATGTCTTCCATTACAAAAGCAGCTTTTCCTAGTGCTAGGGTTTTGATTGTTGGGATGTTGTGTTGTGCTAAGATGCGATAGTTTAAAATCTCCCGCCGGTCAGCTTCTTTTTCGAAGTACTTTACCACTGCAGGGATGTTTCCGTACGTGCATCTGTAGACATATATACCATCTTTGGCGCGGATTAGCTGGAAGTTTCGCATTGGTTTTGGCGTGATGGATTGCAAATCCCGCATGATAAGTTCTATGATGTTGGGATGCGGGACATTTTTTTTGCCATGTTGATCATCTTCAGCCATGTAGGAGCATGGGGTATCCGTATAACTCACGTCCTTTCTCAAAGGTAAATTGCTATAACTTCATAAGCAGCTCTTGAGCCTTAACCGTCTGCCCTTCTTTTACATATACTTGGGCGATTACGCCATCTGATTTGCTTACAATGGCGGTTTCCATTTTCATGGCCTCTATGATGGCTACTGTGTCGCCCGCTTTTACGGTGTCGCCGGTGGATACGGTTAGCTTGCTTATCATGCCGGGCAAAGTCGCACCTATGTCGCTTGGATTTGCGGGATCGGCGGTTGGGGCGTGTGATTTTGCACCGGTTTTTTGAGAGACTTGGGTGGTGTCCTGTACGATTATTTCCCGCCTAAAGCCGTTTAGCTCGAAGATTACCCGGCGGTTGTTGTCCTCGTCTGGGTCTGTGATGTGCACCAGGCGGATAAGCAGCACTTTACCGTCTTCGATTTCTACTTCTGTAGCTTCGCCAGGGAGCAGGCCTCCGAAGAAGACCTGGGTATCTAGGGCAGAAAGGTCTGAATATTCTTTTTGGTGGGCATAGAAGTCTTCCAGCAGCTTGGGATACAGGCAGTAGGATACAACGTCTTGCATGGTGGGGCCAATGTTAGCAGTTGGTATAGAACTGCCTGCTGAAGAGGCAATCTTGGAGGTTTGCGTTTCGGCTGGGTTGACAGTTGGGCGCGTGTATGAGCCAGCGCCAGGATTTGTGTTTGGAATTATGGCTATCAACTTGGCTTTTATTTCTTCAAAGTCTACAGGGGGAAGCTGCTCGCCGGGGCGGCAGGTTATCGCTTCTGCACCCTTTAACACCACAGCCTGGATATCCGGCGGGAATCCCCCTTGAGGCTGGCCCATCATCCCAGAGAAGTAACTGACTACTGAGTCGGGAAAGGCCAGGTGCTTGCCACGTTCTACAATATTATCTGCGGTTAGGTCGTTTTGCACCATAAAGATGGCAAAGTCCCCTACCATTTTGGAAGATGGGGTTACTTTTACTATATCACCAAGCATTGTGTTTACTTCCCGGTACTTATCCTTCACCTCTTTGAAGCGGGAGCCTAGGCCCACACTTTCTACTTGGGCCTTGAGATTGGTGTATTGCCCGCCGGGCATTTCATATTTGTAGATGTCCGTGGTAGGAGAGGTCAGGCCTTCTTCAAATTGGGAGTAGAATTTGCGGGTATGCTCCCAATATTCTGCTATGGGCAGGAGTAGCTCGTCATCCATTTCCGTATCCCGTTCATGGCCTTCCAGGGCGGTTACTATTGCGTTCATGGAAGGCTGGCTGGTTAGTGAGGACAGGGAAGAAATTGCGGTATCTACAATATCTACTCCCGCTTCAGCGGCCTTAAGCAAAGCGGCTATTCCTGTGCCACTGGTGTCATGGGTGTGCAGGTGGATTGGCAGGCCTATTTCGCCCTTTAGGGTGCTTACCAGCTTGTGAGCGGCATAGGGTTTCAGCAGACCGGACATGTCTTTGATGCCTAGGATATGGACACCGCGGCGCTCCAGTTCTTTGGCCATGTTTACATAATATTTTAGGTTGTACTTGTCACGGGTTGGGTCGGAAATATCGCCGGTGTAGCAGATGTAGCCTTCGGCGACTTTGTTTTGCTTCAGCACCTCCTCTATGGAAAGCTCCATGTTAGGCAGCCAGTTTAGGGAATCGAATATCCTGAAGATATCCATGCCTGCAGCGGCGGATTCCTTGATAAACTGACGGATTACGTTGTCTGGATAGCTGGTATAGCCTACGGCATTGGCGCCACGTAGCAGCATCATGAATGGGATATTGGGGATTTTTTCACGGAGGAGGGCTAGCCGCTCCCAGGGGGATTCGTTAAGGAAGCGGTAAGCTACGTCAAATGTGGCGCCGCCCCACATTTCTAGGGCGAAGGCGTTGGGCATTGCGTGGGCCATGTACTGGGCTATTGCGGTCATGTCCTTTGTACGAACACGGGTTGCTAGTAGGGATTGGTGGGCATCGCGTAGGGTAGAGTCGGAGATTAATAGTTTTTTGGTGTTTAATGCGTAGTCGCGGACTGCTTCGGGACCTTTTTGGTCCAGGAGTTGCTTTAGGCCAGGGGGAGGAGAGGTGCTTAGCGGCCTTGTGCTTGAAGGCGAGGCTGGATAATCCGGTATTTGCGGAACTGGGGCCGGGTCTAGTTTGGGAGTAGGCTTTCCGTTTACGGCTTTTTCTGCGATATATGTCATGATTTTGGTATCTCGGTCGCGGGAGGCGGGCAGCTCGTACAGGGCTGGGGTGTCGTCAATAAAGGTTGTATTACACTCACCGGCAATAAAGGCGGGGTGTTCCAGGATATTGTTTAAGAATTGGATATTGGTTTTTACCCCTTGGATGCGCATCTCGCCAAGAGCCCTGCGAGCCCTGCGTGTTGCGGCTTCAAAGCTACGGCCAAAGGTCGAAACTTTTACCAGCAAGCTATCATAGTAGGGCAGTATTTCCGCGCCGGCAAAGGCATTGCCTGCATCCAAGCGCACGCCATGGCCGCCGCTACTGCGGTAAACAGTTATTTTCCCTATATCAGGGGAAAAATTGTTGGCGGGGTCTTCTGTGGTTACCCGGCATTGGATGGCTACGCCGTGGGTTTTGATCGCATCTTGTGAGGGGATGTTAATCATTGGGTCATAAAGGGCGTGGCCTTCAGCAATCAGGATTTGGGACTGCACTATATCCACATTGGTTATAAACTCGGAAATTGTGTGCTCTACTTGGATGCGTGGGTTCATTTCTATAAAGTAGTGCTTGCCTGTGTTATCTACTAGGAATTCCACCGTGCCGGCGCTTACATAGTTTACAGAACGGGCGATTTTTATGGCATCGTCATGGATGGCGGAGATCACGCTCTTGGGAAGTGACACTGCCGGGGCTATTTCTATGACTTTTTGGTAGCGGCGCTGCAGAGAGCAGTCCCTTTCATGGAGGTGGACTACATTGCCATGTTTATCGGCCAGGACTTGCACTTCTATGTGCTTTGGCTCCACCAGGTATTTTTCCATGAAGATATCGCCGCTGCCAAAGGATTTTAGGGCCTCGCTTTGTACTAGTGGGAAGACATTTGCTAGCTCGGCATCTGTGGTTACCCGGCGCATCCCCTTGCCACCACCGCCTGCCGCGGCTTTTAGGATTATGGGGTAGCCGTAATCATTGGCGCGGGTTATTGCGTCTTCTATGTCCATGAGGGGGGTATCGCTGCCAGGAATGGTAGGGACATTGCAGCTTTTGGCTATTTCTTTTGCGCTTAACTTGTCGCCCATTTTTTCAAGGATATGGGATGGAGGGCCTATGAAGATTATGTCATTGTCTTCGCAAGCCTTTGCAAAGCGGGCATTTTCGGAAAGAAAGCCGTAGCCTGGGTGAATTGCGTCTACTCCCTTGGCTTTAGCCAGGCGGATTATGGCTTCTATGTCTAAGTATGCCCCCAGGGGGGTGCGGTTTTCGCCTATTACATAGGAGGCATCGGCCTTGGTGCGGAATAGGTTATAGGCGTCTTCTTTGGCGTAGATGGCTACTGTGGACAGGCCTAGGTCCTTGCAAGCACGGAATACGCGGATTGCTATTTCTCCTCTGTTGGCGACTAGTACCTTTTGGATTTTTGTTGTCATGGGAAGCCTCCTCTAATACTTGGATGAAACAATACTTTACTCTGCAGATTTTCTTTTTTTGTGGTGGCGGAAACAGCCTTAATTACGTTATAACAGCGGCGAAAACAGCCTTGAAATAGCCTCACGTACTTTCGCCCGTCTAGGACGGTTATTATATCCCTCTATCGTCATCTCTCGGGAGTCCTTGATATCCTTAAAAAACTCTGACTCCAACTCCTTGGCAACCACTTCATCTTCAATAAAAGCATGAGTCTCAAAATTTATCTTAAAACTTCTGACATCCATATTAGCCGTGCCCACAGCACAGATTCTTGAGTCTATCATCAGGGTTTTGCAGTGGATAAAGCCGTTTGTGTATTCGTAACCTCTTACCCCGGTCTCAAGCAATTCTCCAAGAAAGGACGAGCTCGCCCAGTACACAAATGGGTGGTCGGGGTTGCCGGGGAACATAATTCGCACGTCTACACCATTAAGAGCGGCGATTCTTATGCAGGTGAAAAGAGCATCATCGGGGATGAAGTAGGGGGTCTGGATGTATACAGATTTTTTTGCAGCCATTATCATCCGACAAAAAGCGTATAGAACGTTAGGGTATCGGGTGTCTGGGCCACTGGACAGGATGGTTATCTTAGAGCCTGCCGGCGGGAGGCAGATATCCCTTTTCCTGTTACAAGAATCATCTTCTCCTGAGTGGGAAATTCCCACTTTCGAACTATTGCCCCCCGTGATTCCGCCTTTCTGCCCCGGGAAATACCCCGCTGCCACCTCCATCTTATCCTCAGAGGCAAAGTTCCAATCCATTATAAACCGCAAGATAATAGGATTAACCGCACCGCCAGTTAGCCGCATATGAGTATCCCGCCAGTTGGCAAAGCGTTCGCCTTTCCCCAGATACTCCTTGCCGATATTGGAGCCTCCCAGGTATGCAACATTGCCATCAATAGCTGCCAGCTTCCGATGATTGCGGAAGTTGATCCTCACCGGCACAGGAGGCAGAAACCATCCAAGCTTTCCGCCGGCATCCAGCAGGGGCTGAAAAACATCCTTAGGAGTAAACGCGCACCCCATGCCATCAACCAGCAGCCGTACATCTACGCCTTCTTTGGCCTTGTCTGCCAGCTGCTGCACAAGACGGCGCCCTACCTCGTCACCTCTAAGTATATAGTACTGCACAAAAACATATTCTTTGGCCGCTGCAATATCTTCAAGCAGGCGCTCAAATTTTATGCATACATCATGAAAGAGATTTATCTTGTTGTCTTCCGTGGCCTCATGGTCTCTTGCCCCTAAGTTCATGGCATCGTAGGCAGCATTTAGCTCTTCGTCCCGGTCGTGCTTTTGCAAAAAGACCTTCTGCTTACGCCGGCCTTGCCCCACAATCAGGTATAGCACAAATCCGGCAATCGGCAGCATTGCAACCGCAACCATCCAAGCCCAGGTGGCAGCAGTGTTGCGCCGTTGGGCAAAGATGACAACAAGCATAAACCCGGTATTAAGCACAAGCACAGAAATCAGCAAGAAAGCAAGAAGGTTCACGGCAGATCCTTTCGCATGGAAGAAGGTGATTCGTCATTGGACAATACAGGCAAGGCCGTGCGCGGCCTCTTACCCCAAACCGATGAAATAATTACATACAAAAGAAAACACCCCAAAATCACATTGCCGGCAGACACCGCCCGTACAACATCGGGGCGGATTTCCTGATGACGCACCCATCGCAAAATCTCAAAGCAGTTGAAGAAAAAGGTAACCGATATCCCGGCATAAATCCCCAGAACCCGCCCGTCGCGCTTCTCAATAGCACCCAGCAGCAAAAAGGGTATCGCCGGGAACATGTACCTATCCAGCATCCTAAACGCGAAGATATAAATCAGCGCAAGAAGCCCGCCAACAATAAGGAAGTAGCTATCTCCACCACGCTTGCGGTCTGTGTAGAGGGCGATAATAGTCCCGATTATTAGGGTGATTACCACAGCCATGCCAAGGAAGCCGTAGGATATCCCTGCAAACCGATAATTAAGAGGCCGCCAGTTAGCGCCGATAAGGCCATAGAAGTTGAAGGCATTGACTGTCCCATAGGTACGAAGCCCAAGCCCATCCCTAAAAAACTCCAAGGCAACAAATAGGTCAAAAGGCAGAAAAATTACAATCATAAGCCCAACAGACACTAATATATAGCACCCAAGCTGCACAAGTCTTTCCCAATGAAACTTTTTCTCCTGACCACTTCCATGCATCTGCACATCCCAAGGCTTCTGCATATTCCAGGGCTTCTGCACATGCTCAATAGCCGAAAACAAATACACAGGCGCAAGAAATAAAGACTGAGGCTTAGTAAGAATGGCAACCGCATAAAGCAAATAAGCCGGCAACAGCTTCTTATCCCTAAGCAGCAGCAACGAAAGCAAAAGCAGTAGCACAAACACCGACTCTACCTGCCCCCAAACACTGGAGATAAGGATAATGGCCGGATTAAACATCCAAAAAGCCGCCAACAGTGCAGGGATATGAAACCGGCTGGTCGCCCGCTGGCTTTTCTGGGCCCGACGGTGCAGCACATAGCCAATCCCAAGGTCGCACAAGATAGCAGGCAGGAAGATCAAAAAGTTGAATATTATGCTACCCCTATCCCAGTCAAAGTAAGCACGCAGCCTAGCAATTAGATACAGTACATATAAATAAACCGGCGGGTAGTCCGTCATGGGCAGATAGCGGTATCCATAGTTGTAGTATGCCGCAAAACCATGCTCGTGAATAAAAATCCCCCAGGATTTGAACAACCCTACATCAAAGCTAAAGGAGTAATCTATATGCACAACAGCCAGCACCCGCACCCATAGTCCAAGGGCCAGCAATATCCACACGTAGTACTTTGCCGGGATGCCGCCATTATCCGGCGAAGCCAGCAGCCTAAACTTAGGCCAGACCGTATTAACCACCACATATACCAGCACAACGCCAAGCAGCACATTAGCCACCGATGCCAGAAGCATGAAATCATGGGAAAAGTGAAACCACTCCCAGCCAAATCCCCTCATCTGGTACGCATTAATCAAGAGCGTAACAGAAAAGGCAAGATACAGCCCAAGTACCCGGCCATCCCGCCTTTCGATAAAGTGCAATAAAAGAAATACCAGCCCAGGGAAAAGGGCATGGGCGTGCATTCCAGCAGAAAAAACAAAAATCAGCATAAAATACGCGCCTATGATAAGGAAGTAGTTCTTCCCGCCCCGCTGGTAATCGGTATATATAACCACCGCCGCACCAGCCACAATAATCAGGGTAAGCGCGGCCCCCCATACATAGTACACAAAACCCAGGAAAAATGTATCCAAAGGCCGCCCAATGCCGCCAATAAGGGCAAAAAAGTTGAAAGCACCGACCGAGCCATAACTAGCCGCGCCAAACCAGCCCCTTAGCTGAAAAGCCACAGGCAACAGAAGCACCAGCAAGGCACTGTACATGCTACCCCTAAACAATGCCAGCAGCAACACCAACAAAAGCACAAGCAAAGGCTCGGGTATGCCAAGGGCAGATGATACAAAAATAGCCGCCGGGTTGAAAATCCAAAAAGCGGCTACAGCAAGGGGCCAGCCAAGGCGCAAGTTGCTGCTTGCTGGGGTAGGGTCACCAAGCTCTGAGCCGTCCGCATAGCTGACCGACTGCGCCTCCGCGTCGATTTCCCCAGGCGGCGTTGACGAATCCATCGTTACGCGCTCTCGCAGCGCATCAATAGCTAGCCGATACACGACAAACCCAATAGCCAGGTCGCAAGCCATGGCAATGACCCGCAGCGGATTGGCCTCGTATGCCGTAACATTAAAGAAGTAAATCAGCAGGCGTATACTCAGGCCAAGCCCAAGCATGACCCAGATATACTTACTGTTTTGCGTAAGATTTTTCATAAAAACCCCTGTCATGCACAGAATCGATTCTCACCAAAACAGGGAAGACACACGTCTTTGCTTTCAGTGAAAATCGATTCAACTCTCATCATAAGTGAACTGCTTTAATATTTATTTCCCGGAAACAGTAACCCCATCAAAACAAAACCAAGGCAGCACAGTTATTCCATTAACACAGCGCTCCTTAGAAATTGCCGGGATACTCTGTAGTATATCCACAACATTAAAGGATAACATTGTTTCGGAAATTGCATCGGTTACCTGTCCGTTTTCGATAAGGAAGCTGTTCTTTGCAACGCCAGACACGTCACCACTTGGGCCGGGCTGTGCGCCGGAGAAGCGGTTGACCAAGATACCCTTGTCTACGCCTTTTATCATATCTGCAAGAGCAACATCCCCTGCCGCAATTTCAATATTGTAGTCAGATGAGTTGGCGGCACGAGGTTTTCCAGTCTTATTGGCGCCGTAAAGAGAAAGGGCAAAGGACTTAAGCACTCCGTCTTTGATAATATCATAGTCACTGCTGATAAAACCATCATCAGTGAAGCGCTCCCCGGCGATGATACTCTGGCTAAGAGGCGCGGCCCGCATAGTCAGCTTTGCGTCAACAACCTTGGTGTCCAGTGCGGCTTTCCAGCGGCTGGTATCACTTATCATAGTGTAGTCGCTAAGGAAGTTCTCAAGTATGTTGTACCAAATCATGTCATCGCAGGCCGGAGTCACTATTATTTTGCCTTCGAACTTATCCTCAAGGGCCCGTGTGTGGATAGACTTGGGAGCATCCGAAATAAGGGCACGCATCATACCCAGGTCAATGAATGGCCTATCCAAGTTGTCGGTTAACGCGGCATAGTAGTTAAAGGAGGAAGACACCTCCCCTTCCTTAGCAGAGAACATAGGCTGCACCATGTAGTACTCGGCCTCATCGGTAAACTCTACGCCATTGC
>Ga0123355_10004435_pt1 | contig 20417 bp, 12 predicted proteins | sample TergutEmb28metaG_3_FD_89872 | JGI IMG/M metagenome (GOLD analysis project Ga0123355, IMG submission 89872) | Embiratermes neotenicus P1 segment gut microbial communities from Petit-Saut dam, French Guiana - Emb289 P1 | ecosystem: Host-associated > Arthropoda: Insects > Digestive system > Gut ...
GCGGAAAAAGCGCCACTTTGCTCTAAGAACCCCCCCATAAATTTCCCCCCCTCAAAATGGAAAAATTTATTTTTACCCCCCCCCCCCCCCCCTCCGCCCCCAATTTGAAGACAGAGGCAGCACTCCCAAACGCTGAGGCCTGTCTACTAGATTACATGACTTCACATACCAGTCGACAACTATCTTCATAGCCACAGCCATGAGAACTCCAAGACTTATAAGGAAAAACTGGTGCAACTAGTCAGTACAAGCCTCGCATCTTGAAAGACTGTGGGTTGAATCCCGAGGTCGGCTACACCACTTCAATTTCTTGTGCAGTATAACGGCAGTTCCTTGTTGCGTGAGTGATGCCGATGCTGTGATATGGCAACAATGTCGACGTATCTTAGGACCATTACGATTGGGAAGGCGCCATAATGATGAATTTAAGATGCTAAAACATTTGAACGACTACTGACGGAGTGTTTAGCACCGTGTACTCACCCTTACAGCCTAAAGCAATCAGAACTATAGGCTGCATCGTATCGGTGCACATAAACTATATACAGTATCTTTCACTGGTGGGTTCAGTGGTGGGCCTTATAGTCCACGCATTTTAACGTTCAGCTCCATACACAACTGACAGAAAATTAACTCATGGAATGCCAGAAGAGAGGAGTGTTTAGTTTGCCTTCGACAAAAATAAGAACACTGCTCAAATGGGGGAACACGGGGTAAACATACCCACCTACCTCACATAGCATTTCGTCGCACGAAACTACAAATTTACCACGAAATTAGGTATGTGTTCCACAGTAATACTGAGTAGGTTTCCATAGATGGACCATCAATTTCTACGAATAACAGTCTACCCTACCAATATGCTCAGCCCATTACAACCACCTTGATTTCAATATCCCAACAACACCCGGTGACCTGAACATATTATAAAGCTCTTTTATATGAAATATTCTACTCCCCTTTAAAACGTTGTAATTTATTCCTTCCTTTAATATAAGATAAAACGTCAGTCACTTTCACACACAGAAGTAACAGCGTGGTTGGTATAAGGACCAGGCTATGGGATGGCTATCCTAGGAAACGGGGTTCCATTTACTGCAGGGGCCAGAGAGTTTTCCCTTCTCCAAAACGCCTAGACCAGTCCTAGGGCCCACCCAGCTTCCTATTCAATGAGTACCGTAGACTCTTCCCGCTGTGGTAAAGCGGCTGGGGCGTGAAGCTGACCACTCTCCCAATCCAGCACCGTGGTTAAGAATTGCAGCCGTACCCACTCACCTGTATGGTCTATGGCGTGTACGGGACTTTACCTTAACACACCAATTTTCAAAATTAGTTTTTCTTATACCACAATGTTTATCGTTTTAAGACCGTTGGCGAGACGGTAACGTTTCTGAACTCAGTAATAACAAGAATTGCAGGAATTTATTCGCATTCTGCTCGTTCTTAGACATAACATAATATTACATTAAATAAGAAAAAGGCTTTCTGATATCGGCTACAACATGTGCAGTTGCCCGTCAGTTCTACTGACCAAACCGCAGACAACCTTCGTCAATACGGACTCCCAAAACTAATCATCGTCATGCAAAAACCCACCACTGCACTTTCTCCTGGTCTGTACGCTCCACTCCATATAATCATTGCTATTTCCATGAGATCCCTTTTAATATTATTCAACCACAAAGGCTAATTTCGTTACACGATCGTAAGTGTAAGAGTAGAAATGAGAAACTGCGAGTTAGCAGTTCACGAATTTTCTCAACTGCTACATACTTCGGCAACTGAGTAGAAGTTCCCATTTAGGCACACAATAGTGTTGTGTGTGCAAATAACTGGTGAAGTGTCAACTGCAGGCTACAGATATAGGCCACATCTGTAGGCGAAATCTCAGTTTATGGGAGAGATAAACATTCATAGCGTGGCGTTCTGGGTTATGGTACAGTGTTTCAGGCGGGCAGACGGATAAAAAGCATCTCGAGGTACAAACTACCTGCACTTTCAGAGTAGAGAAATTTAATCCTGAAGACGGAAACAAAATGTTCATCCGAAACTTTACCAGACTACACGCTGTCATCATAGAAACACTACGTACAACACAATGCATTCTGGCGGCTGCTTATAATTAAAATAAAGTGGTTCGCTATACATAAATTGGGTGTGGCATTATTATATAGTCAAAAAGGAAGCATTCCAGTCGCGTCTGTGCATAGTTTCTTTATTATGTTAAGGACCAGAAGATACTACGCATATCACCACAAGAGGTGTGAAGTGAAGGGCAAAACAAAAATGGGCCAATGCGTTGCGAAGCTGACCGGCTGAAAGGTGAACCACTTTGCTTGCAAGACAAGCACACCTAGGCTGTGACGTTCGGCATTGTAACAGCTGGTCTTCGGCTTCAACTGATATTTGCAGCTACAGTCTGAGTAAGGTACAAATCGTACTGATTACAGTAAATACTAGAATATAATCCAGTCTTATTAATTAACTGTACAGAACACATCGCTTCTGAGGACTCACTAGTGACGCAGATAATCAAGAAATTCTTCACTTTATATGGAAACCAGCGGTTAATTTCTGTGTTACAGAGAAGACGCCACTGGTCCGTATCCACAGCCAGAGGAATTCTGTATACGTCACATACAATTTACGTTACATACAATTTCTCTCTCAATATAATATATGTATATGTATATATATATGTGTGTGGGGGGGGGGGAATAGCTCACTCGGTATAGCGAATCGCTACGGGCTGGACGGTCCGCGGATCGAATCTCGGTCGGGGCGATATCCGCACCCGTCTAGACCGGCCCTAGGGCCCACCCAGACTCTTATACAATGGGCACCGTGTCCTTCCCGGGGGCAAAGCGGCCGGGGCGTGACGACCACCAACCACAACTAGAGCCGAGGTTAAAGAATGAGTACAGCTATACCTCCACTCCCCTCGGCCTATTCTAGGGTGAAATTTACCTTGACTGTATCCTATTACGGTTACCCGACTAAGCTTTGGTATGCATTTGAAACCCATGAGCGCTACATGCTTCAGTTATCCCAACTTACTTAATTCGCTCACACTAATGACACAGTCTCAGGGTGAAAACTGAAAATGCAACTCTTCGTCATTGTGCGAAAGCGCCTGACAATCCAAGTGACTAGGATCCACATCAATATATTATCGTGGCCCAGTGCCGAAACAAAAGGCGCACAACCGTGCTCTAAACACGCCATTCGGTCAGTACTATGGCGTTACTAGCAATTCCACAAAGAGCAGGCGGTATGACAACCACCAGGGTGTATTTTTTTCACAATGTATAGACCGTACTCACATCACGGCTGTCGGAGAAGTTGCCGCTAGGCCCGGCGCTGGTGTAAAACTTGGCCTAACTCGTACTTAACTATTTTTCCGACACAAGTAAGGGTACTGATTTTGTCACCAGCTTTTGCAGAGGGACCAGTACAGCCAGAGCGCAACATCAGTTTCCTTAATTGGCACTCTCGTGGCCTTTTCTGTTCATCATACCGAACCCGAACAGTATCTCAGCGTCAGCCACAACCTATTTACACTCTCAATTCATGTTTCAGTACAAAATACAGAGCAATGCATGAGGAAAGGTCAATATTTTGGAAGGTAATAGTATCAGTAACTTTGAGAAAAAGAGTTAATGTGAACTTGTGTCTAGTTCTGAATGGCTACCGAGACAGACCTGTTTGAATGTGGTGCGCACTCTTCTTTACTAGAGTTTTGTTTGTGGACATGGATGAAGGGCGAAACCTACAAAAGAAATGTGGATACAAGAAACGAATTGCTTGTTGACATTTTGGATTCTGCTGCTAGCATACACAAACGTGAAGATGAACTCAGACGAACAACAAGCGATCTTCGCACGTGAGTTGCAAATTGCACTGAGGATGACGCGGTATTTGCCAACACTTACTGTGAACCGTAAGAATTTTGTCATTTTTCATTTAAACACTAAATCGAAATTAAAATTAAATTGGTAATAACTAATTTCTCTTTATAAGCAACGGCAATGCTTTTGTGTTTGTGGATTCAAACAGCTCTATCTCGGTAACCATTCAGAATTATATGCATGTTAAAATGTAATTTTTTTTCTCTCGCAATGACCGATATAATCACTTCACAAAATACTGATTGAAGATACCCCGAAAATTGCACAGTACCTTCTTCCGGGCCATCGGTACGCTGCTAGCCCTGGCCCTGGCGTGCTCTTCACCATTTTTTCCCATGATTCTTACCCCTGTATTCTGCAGACGGAGGAAACACGTTCCTCCGAAACGCTGGTACTCATCCATCAAAATACATGAAATTAGATCCAAGAAGACTGTGTGTGGACTTGAGCAGTTCTTTGGTTGATGAAAGACGTTCTTACATAACGCACAGCGGAATATGAAGATGGCGAGCGGTGAGTAAGTTGGAACTTGGAAGGTGGAGGTTCAGGCCCAAATACCGAGTAAATTCCAGCACTCACGCGGAATGAAGGAAGAAAGCCGTAAAAAAAACCTCAGTCAAGATAACAGGTAATTCCTCCGACATCTGAAACGCGTAGCTCCCGATTACCCCTTAATTACACCTATCCTACTTGGTTATATTCACTGTCCTCGGATAAACAGCAACAACAGTTAGACGAACACAATCATTGACAGCGTGTATCAGGGGCTTTGTATAAGCCTGCAGCAGCTGTATGGCTGTAAAACAAATCAGTGGACTTAAAAGTAGCATGGAAAAACGTTCGACAGAGTCATTTTCACTTGTTCTTTGTTACCAGGGCTCTTACACGACTTCTCTACGGCGAGTAAACTCAGTTGATTCGAATCGTTTCTAGTCTATGACGAATGCCATATTCTGGGATGTCATTCCGTCTAGACTGACAAAAACATACTAACCCTTTGGCGCCGAAGGATGACTAGGGTCGTTGCGCGATGTAATGCCGAGAAAACCCAGAGGCCATTACGGTCGTCCGGCAATACATTTGAAAGCAATGGGCGAGCCACATACAAGCCCTGGGGACTGAAATCCGGCGCCAGAGGGACATCTAACTTGTCGGAGAAACATAGTGCCTCCATCTTCAGAGTACCAGAATATGTTGCTGACAAACTTCGGCGGCATTTTACCATACTATACCGCGTAACTTCCCAGACTAGTTGTTCCCAAAGTGTGCTCCACAGATTCCGGCCTGTTTCCAGGGGATCCGTGGATACATTTCTGTAATGGCTAATTTGCAGTTTACTTCTTTTTTTTAAATAAAGGAATAATGTTTTCTTAAGAATAATTGCGGAAGTTCTTTAACTGGCGATATTTCGGCGGTGTGACCGTTAGCATAGCTCATTAAGGAACTTCCTGTACCCATGAAGAAAGCGATAACCAGTAATTTATTTCAGATGTGCAATGTATGCTACTGGCATGTATTCGTAGCTACATAAAATCAGTTATGAGATATAAATTTTAATTTTGTTACCTATAATCCGTACACTCTATCTTTACGTCAGCAAGGATGTCAGGATCCGTGGTTATTTTTCGAAACCAAAAGGGGCCCGCGACGTTTGGGAAACACTGTCACTGGCAATGGAAATTTTCAAAGTCACTGTCGTGAAAGCTTCAAACATAAATTGATCATTCGATAACAATAATAGTTTCCTCACTCTGAAGCTGCCAATCGAAAGCTTTTCGGCTGATAACTGTTATCTCTTGACAAGATGGAGGGGGACGACCTGCCGTTTCAGAGGCACGTCGTCTGAAACCAAGACGCTTACTGACGCATTTCATGACGCCTTATCGCCTACTGTTGCACTGCAGCCATGGGCAGGAAATTCTTCACTTCTCCAAAGCGGCCAAACCGAAAATGGGGTCCACCTAGCCTATTCTGTGGATACACAGAACTCTTTTCCCAGGGGTAGAGAGGTCGGGATGTGAAGCTAACCACTCGTTTTCATGTACTGTCAATGTTAAGAATGTGTGGATCTATACCTCCACTATCCAATAGGTCTTTGTGAGTGCACAGGTAAATCTTTATGTTTTACATTCTTATCTGTATCGACTATATAGCGTCGAATGAAAAGAATTGAAGTGAAACGAATTGAGTTGATGGGACGGCGAGGAATGGTCCTGCCTTACATTTATTTGCAGTAACGCGTAAACACACGAAGACTTTGAGGGCCGAAACAGACCAAGGGACCTTGAGGGTACAGAAACAGTGACCATTGCCTCACGATATTCGTTACACTCAAAGGCAGAGAGGGCGGAGAAACTGCAAGAGTGCGGCGCTCATCACGCTGCATGATATTCTTGTCCTGCAGCTTTCTCTGAGCTTAGTGCAAGGGCACTTAAAAGTCAATTAACGTAGTTTGCATATAGCCACACGCTGCATTGCAAAATCCCTTTCCACAATTATCATGTGCTATGCATATGGCTGAATGAATATTTAGTATAACTGCAGCAATTTAATGTTATTGTTATAAAGCAACACAAATCAGTTATATTATTAAAATACAATATTCTAAAATACGAATTTTCGGAACCGATTCTGTCCGTTTCGTCTGGTGAAAAGGGGGAAACCTGCGATGTTTGGCCCCAAGGCATACAATTCCCTGTTGACGAACAGTTTTGTCCAGTGTGCATTACTCAGCAGGTTTCTACCCTACATTGACCTGAAGACGGAGGCAGCCCATCCTTGCAATACAGTGTTTTCAGAATGTTGTATTTGAATTAGACAGCGGATAAAATCCAATTGAAATACCACACGGATAGGAACATAATATTTTCATTTCATTTCAGAAACAATTTAAATGATATCATAAAAGAACCCGATTTAGATCTACCATAAAAGAGAGAATTTGGTGAAGTGTCACACCTTAAAGGATACCATTACTAAGCAACAAAATGTTGGTTCAGTTTAACAATTCATTACACAGGCTGCAACTAACCTTAGTTGTCACTCACGCAGAAACATCTACTTATGTCGAAGTTTGAAATTAACGGCGAAAAATTACTCGTTTCTCAATAGAAATACGTACTAAATATTTTACTACCTTAAACTATTTCTTGTTTTCTATGGAATTTTTATCCTTATTAAATTCGAAATATTCCTTAATTATTTATATGCCTGTAGATCACCACTACCAAATACATCCTTTCGTAATGTATTCTAAGTTCGTGTACTCGCAGATTTGAACTGCGGACCTCATGAATGCAAAACATGACTGCGACATACTCGGCTGCAACGTGCGGTGTCCCTTTTGTAACACTGTGTGCCTTTAAAAAACGGTCCGGTTTTCGGGTTCAGATTCTTGCAATTTATAGGTCGGTAAAATAGAGCGCGACAATACTCACTGGAGTAAACAGACTGAGAATATGGCCCAGTGGCGCTCTCTTGTGTACACGCAATGAACTATCGGGTTCCATAAAAGACGCTGGATTAGATGCCTAGCTGGGCAACTATTAGTTTTTCAATAAGGAGTTTGCTCCACGGAATTAGTTTGTTAATAAGACACTGTTAACAAGAAAGGAAGGAAAAGTTGTAGATGGAAATACAACAGTACAATAATCTGTGTTGACAGGAAAGATAATATTAAAATAAAAACCTCACAAATGGGGCTTTTTAGATAAGCATTATGAGTAACTCTGGCGACACAAAATTAAAATGTTGTAAGAAAAGATGGAAACGAACAATATGCAGAAACACACACAACAACAACACAAAAATGGCATAAACAAGTAAGAGCGACGACCCATGAACGAATATCGTGCCAAACAAATCTTTATACCGCTGTGGAGGCCTGCTGAACTCGGGTAAGATAAATTGTGTTTCAAAACTTGTTCCAGAAGACGAGGAAGAATAAGGTAGAGACGAAGTGAAACGGATTGGTCGCGTTCAGGACGAGTTCCAGACCCAGGCTCCTGGAACTACAGTTAGGGTTCCGATAACCGCAACAAAATTTAATGAATAGCTGAGTAACTGAAACGTTTGACGGAGGCCTGTCTCATGACGAACAAAACTCGCCTAACGTCACAGGAAAACAATCACTATTCGCCAGCCACCTTCATTTAGATCAGCGATGAGCACAATGCAGCCCTTCTACTGCTGCAATGGAGCGCTGGGATCTAATTTCAGAAACACGAAATAAAAAGATGTAAATTAGAAAATATTTACTTTTAATCGCACTTATAGAGAAACAGTCAGAAATATGGTGTATTCTCTATTATACAACACATTTTTCACACCAAAATATAAACAGAAGTTCCATCTCACGTAAAAGTAAATATGGCGCTACTTTATGAACCGGAAGGTAAAGTAAGGAGTGGTTAAATGTAAGAACTTGACAACATGCCGTTCCCAGTGGCCGCGCGGCCTAAGGTGTGGGTCTGCGGCCCTCGCTTGCTGGGATTATTGGTTCGAATCCTGCCGGGCCCATGGATGTATTGTCATTTGTGAGTGTTGCATGTTGTCAGGTAGAGGTCTCTCAGTCAGGATGATCACTAAACCAGAGGAGGCCTACCGACTGTGGTGTGTCTGAGTATGACTGTGAGTTCTGGATAATGAGAAGGCCCTGGCCCACTAAGGGCTGTTGTGAGCAACTATGGCAAGGCCTTGCAGGCCACAGGTGACATTATAATAGGACGCATGCGCACTGCATGCTGGATAACTAAGGCCAAAAACGCACACTCAGAATACGTAATACTTATTGCTTTTCTACGGCAACAATGGTTACGCGAACGCGCCTCAATGTTACGTTTAAAGTATACGGCCTATTTTGTTAATCACAAATGACAATATAATACGACGCATGTACATTGCATGCTGGATAACTAAGGCTACAGACACACACTCAGAATATGTAATACTCATTGCTTTTCCACGGCACCCATGTTTATACGACCGCGCCTCAGTGTTACGTTATACGTACCCAATGACCTGTCTTGATAATAACAGTCATCAGCACTGCCGTCATGCGGCGTGAATTCAGTGTACGACGCCTGGACACAGCGTCAGTATCAGCAGCCATTACCGTGATCTTCGAAGACGAGGTGACCGGACGTTTGCTGCAAGTTATTACTTTCTTGGCCGTCATTACGTGGACAAACCAGTTTTCGCGCGCCAAAATTATGGGCGGAAATAGTGCGTCACGGTCCAGGGTTTGCTGGCATCTCGTCCGTTCAGCTGCTGTCTTTTGTTTCTCGTTTTCTGAACGTGATTCCCTTGTCGTGGTTGCCCCGATGATGTTTACTGCCTTCCAGGACGGATGGACTGATGGAGTATAAGACCGTGGGGGCTCGTATGCTCTGTACCTGAATCTAAACAGTTTTTACAGACAAGATTATTAAGAAGAGTGTTACACACCAACTATAATAACAGGACGCAGAGAACAGGGGACAAGAAACATGCAGGTACAACTGAACATAATAACGTGAGAACAAGACACCACAACTTTCTTTCTCGGTCACTTGCTTCCTTACGTGCAGCGTAAACAGAGCACACAGTAACCGCAGACGCACACATCGTTCGATCTATACAATATCACGTCATTCTACATAATATTCTATCTGCAGTAATCTAAACGTCACACAATGCGAATAAATTAGTCACATTAAGTTAAGAAGGTAAAATATTTACTTGTTCTTGTCCTTAATTGTACACCATGCAGTGCAGACGAACAGAACAGTGGCAGTACACTGTACGTTCTTAACATCGACACTGGATGCACTCGAATGGTCAGTTTCATGCTCAGGCCGCTTTGTCCCCAGCTAAGAATTCCGGTACTCGTTGCACACGAGGCTGAATAGAGCTCCAGAGCCGGTCTGGACGTTCTGAGGAACAGAAAAACCTGTGTCCGTGCAGCCACTTGAACCCCAATTATCCAGCACGTGACATACTCTCTATAATGACTGAGTTACATCGGTCCCTTATTTATAGTAACCTCCTCTTAAGGTTCATGGAGCACTACAGTCACAAGGATTACGGGATAAATCTGCAATCGTTCCGCCGGGGTTACCTTCAGTTATATGACAAATATTTCACTGAAACAAATTTCAGCTGCAGAGTAGCGTATGTGTTTTCACTGTGGTGTTATCACACAATCCAGTGAGTACAATTTAAGTGTTTCAAATAGCTAGAAGCATTACGCAACACATTGTAGCATTCAGCACAGTAGACAGTATACGTGCAACCTGCTTCAACATTAAAAACGTCTGCAACTCGCCCACAGAATTTATTTATGGCTTTCATCTGATCCTACAAATAAACGGCGATTATTAACTATCTTACCAAGGCAATGCAGCAGAGTCCTTGAGAAGCTTGTAGCTTCAGCTGCTCGACATGTTCCCCCCACCCCCCACGTGTTTTATGGAACGTCCAAGGTCCTTTACCGTGTTCACAGAGGCAGTTACTTGTCCCTGTGATAAGCCGGATGAATCCCGTCCACGCCATCCCATCCGCATCATGTTTCCTTAAGATAAATTCGTCTCACTCAGTTCCTCCTGCCCCCTGTTACTTCGTACTTCCTAGTCCGAATACCCTCCTCAGTACTCCATTCATGAACACCCTTTGTCCGTGTTCTTCACGTGAGAGACCAAGTTTTACACTCACAACAGCAACTGTTCTAATATCACAATTAATATCAGGCTTCAAAGTGTAAAACCATTCAATGTTCTCCTTTCAAGCAGCACTCCCCGCTTCACCGCCCTCACGCACCTGCATGTTCTTAGGAGCTCAGTTTTACGATACAGGTGCTGTAATTTTTCAAAACAAATACACCCTGTAATAACCTTTGAACCAGCGGGATATTTATGCACGCGACGTGAAGGTTGTGCCATTAAATGGGGAAATGAGATGTATGGCTGGTACTGGCCTCGAATATTTACAGTCACTTTATGAGTTATGCTGTCCACATAACGGGGCAGTGGGTGTCGCTGTGGAATATAACACACTCGTACTGCAGGTGAGCGACATAAAACAAGTTCGGGACGAACACCAGACCATAAATCCATTGCTGAATGCCTGTATGGCACACAGCACAGTTACAGCGTTTAATCCTCCGAACACATAGCACATAAACATCCAGTCTTACCTTATGGACAGCACAGTTTGTGTTCATTATACTGACCAACCTGTTAATGCTCTATACAGAAATAATCGCTGTTGCCAGAATCATAAGAAGCACGTCTACAGAACGTACCTACTGCACATTATAACAGTTTTTGTTTTTAAAGTTTAAACTAAACAGAAGTACGTTATCGGAGGTATGGGTTTCTGTCTACGCACTTGACCGCATTAACGTGTCATGGAGCTCGTCCTCTCTTTGAATAAATATTAGCGTTTCAATTGCGATTGAATTCGTACAACCAAGATCTATAAGAAGGGATTTGGATAGGAGCAGAAAGAAACACTGAATAAGATTTACACTTATGCAGTAAACCAACAAATGCACGCTGATAAAATATGGTTTATCATATATATATATATATATATATATATATATATATATTACCAGTGCGAATCTGTTGGTTTACTGCACAATCGTAAATATTTCTTAGTGCACGGATATGGTACATATAAAGTTCGTTAAAGAAGATTTTTAAAAGGACTTATAATATTGGAAGGGTTTTTCTTCCTCTACAAGATATTTAAAAAAATGGTATGTTTCGTTTTAAACCCCCACCCCAAAAAAAAAAAAAAAAAAAATTAACCTCGAAAGATTGACTTTTGTGCTGCTTTCTACAGCACTTCAATTAGAGAGCGTCTTCCAAACCACTAATACAATTGAAACAGTGACTATCAGGTTAAAAAAAAAAAGTTAACCAACCCTCACGCTGGAACAGAGAGAATAAATACTTCCAGTTTTTTGATACAGCACTCTAAATGCATCATGAAAATCGAATGTATTCCACAGTTGGTGTTAATACGCGATTCCACAGATGACTCCATTATCGTGTCGCACCAAGAAATTCAGTAGGTTGACCGTAAACTTGGCGCTGTAACTGAACTGAAACTATAACTGCTGAGTTCCTTTTCTGGTTAATATAGTTAGATCTATTCAAAGGTGATAACGACGCAAGGCCACAATGATCTAACTAACGCCACGGAACACTGTTCTTTTTGAGAAGTCAACAATGCCTCAGCCAGCCGAAAAAAATCCCCGAATTTTGTGGGATTCGAAGATCCAGAACCATGTAGACAAGTATCCGGCTTATGTCACTTGTCACAACCAGATTAATCGAACCTACGCCCTATAACCGCACCTCTGTAAGATAAATCTTAATATTATCTTCTCATATGCTCAGAGGATTACAATGTGACCTCTTACAGGTTTATGCACCGAAAGTATCGCTGCATTGCTATTCTATACTCTCCCACATGCGTCCTGCAAGTCTCACCCATCCCACCGTCCTTTATGTGAAAATCCGAATATTACGAAATACAAATCCCGAAGCTCCTCACTGTACAGTTTCCTCCAGTCCCCTGTTACCTCATCCCTCTTAGGCCCAAATATCTTCCTTAGCACCCTATTCTCGAACACCATCAGTCTGTGTTCTTCCGCCAACGTCAAACGCCAAGTTTCACACCCATATAAAACAACAGAAAAAATCAAAGTTCTAAACATTTTAATCTCTAAACATGAAGACAACAGAGTCTGGACCGAGCGGTCACAGGTTTCCCCCCAATTTAAGTTCCTCCTAATTTCCTTCGTGCATGCTATTCCCATTTGTAAGCGTCATTCCCAAACAACTGAACTTGTCCACTTTTTCAAAGGACTTATGCTGCATTCTGTTGATCAGACATGAAAATAAACTTCGTTTTACTTCTGGAGTCGAAATTACGGACCAACATCCTGTGCGGCGAAGGGACATAATTGTACAAACAACGAATCCAAAACGAGCGTTTCTTAAATCTGCAAGATTAATCGAGAAAAACACTTCGAATTTACTCACTAAGAGTGTAACATTTTTGCAAGTGTACTCGTATTTCTACTTAACAGTTTTACAGCATGCGAAGTTTCATACGTTAGCATGTCGATCAAACAGGATAGCACATAGAACATCTGATTAACTGTACGGTTAGTTGAAAAAGGGAACTTATATGCTTGTCAACCAATGGAATTAGGTCTTTTTCAAAGTAACCGATTCAACCGTGGTCATATTTCAACTACGTGATAAAGATCTACCACAATTCTTTACAAAAACGACAGGTTACAGTGCTGCACCGACAATTTGGTCATAACGTTAGACTTATAGTGGGAGGCTGCTGGATGAATATGTCTACCCTGGCCACCGGCACACATCATCAGATAACCAATGCTCGATTGCAATATTTCAAAGACTGGCTACATTCCAGAGCTCCCACTCTTCAAGCGCTTATCGAGTGCAACCTTCGCTCTACGTCCCTGGAACCTGCACCTTCACCTCCTGGCAATTATACAACGACGCGTTATACAAGCATCCTCTTCTGCTTATGCTGTGATTATTTCTATGTATTTTATTTTACAAAATACTGAACGGGCGTGGCGATATTCGAAGCCACAGTTTGTTAGGATTTTATTGCACGAAACGTTAAACGTGCTTCCTGTTATTACACATTAGTGAACGTAACAGACGGTAACATACTGTAACGTAACATACTGTAACATAATATACTGTAACATAACACTGAGGCGCGTTCGGATTTTCGTATTCTGAACCCTCATACCATTTTAATCTACAGTCGTCACAGTCGTTGTTGTTGCCCACCCCGAGCTTTAATGATGTAAAAATCGTTCACACACACGAAAGAATGTTACTTAAATTTAGTAACTGACAGATTTCGTTTTTTCACACTCACGTGCCGTTATCTGTTGTAATTAGATAAAATTTATATTTAATTTTTATTTATATTTAAATTTATATTTGTGGGAAGAAATTTTTGACTCCTGGAACCAGCCAAAATTTAGAAAGTGGGAATAAATGGGGGGACTAGTTTTCGTTTTAAGGGGTTTCGATTTACGAGCGGTTTTGGAGAAATGGATGAAGCTCATAAACCGAAATAAGACTGTATCGATGTTCCACCCTCTCAAAATGCTCAAGGTGGTGAGATGTACAAGTCGATGTGTTTGACGCTAACGCTGTCTGTCAGGCACTGAGAATATTAAACAGAGTGAGCCAATGATGAGAAATTTTCACCTTTTTCTGCCTTTATTTCTCTCTCTCTCTCTCTCTCTCTCTCTCTCTCTCTGTCTCATTACATACTCATATCTACACACATATGTACACATACAGAATGCGCCAAAAGTGTGTGACGATTTTCAGGTCGCAATTTTGATTAAATGTGTTGAATGTAAGAAACATAAAAAATTACAGAGTATCACTAACAATATGTCATTTAGTATAAAATTTTTACTTTTTAAAAATTACATCTCGTAAGTGCTCTCTTTGACATGCGATACAGGCAATTGTACAATGGTCATATAGCACGTTATAGAGAAATGGTGGAACGTTACAAGTGGCTGCTGACGACGCCGAAGGACAGTTCTGGTCTCAGCAAGACGGTATAACATTACATACAGCACGCGAAACAACGGACTGTTTGACAGCCGTGTCTCCCGGACGAAACATTTTATGCTTTGGTGACTCAGCCTGGCCAGCCAGGTTTCCTGACCTCACTGCGCTCGGCTACGTTTCTTCGGGCATCTTTAAAGCGAAATCTTAAGCAAACAAACCAGGTACGTTTGGGAAGTGGAAAGAGCACATCGGGGACGAAATTAGAGTTACTGGGGCATGGATGTCTCTGTCTGTTGTGAGTGTTGTGTGTGTTGTCTGGTAGAGGGCTCTGTGACGGGCTGATCACTCGTCCAGAGGAGTCTTACCGAGTGTACTGTGTTTGTGATCGTGGAGCCTCGATATTGAGGAGGCCCTAGACCTCTTGCACCATGAAAAAAAAATATGTGTATGTATATATGCAGGAAAGTTTGTATGGATAATATTTCTACCGATGAAGCGCCGTTGGGTTTTTCCGGCTCGCTATATTTGAAACAGATGATAATTTCACATACCAAATGTAATACACGTCCGTGACCTTGTCCACTTTCGCTCCACAAATGAATACTCCGTACTACACACTAGTCCAGTGCACTTCGACACATACACAACGTTCCTTTGTTGTTTAATTAGGCGATTGCGGGCTTCAAGCTTACGCAGAGATGCATTAAGAGTGACGAACAAATCACATCACGACCACGGAACGGTGCGCGCTGGAATGCACTCTGGAAGCGGGAATTGGTCGGGATGACGTCATAAGGCGCAGGTGCGCGGCGCAATCAAGTGAAGATCGCAACACGTGCACCCGAAACCACGAGGGGATTTAAAAAATGTATATACAAAAACAAAAAGTAGTGGAGAAATCTCTGGTCTACCCATTGATGTGCGTAACGAGTGACGGAGCAACCAATAGAGCCAACAGAAGGGATTCGTTGCTTTTATCGCAATTTGTTTACCGATGTTTATAACACGCCATCTCACAGACACTATTCTTCTATTCGTTTTGTTCTTCCTTTTCTGTTTCCTCCCTCCTTCACTTCTTTATCACTCAGACCATCCAGCTTCACCGGCCTTTCTCTACCACTTTTTATCTCGTTATTCTGCCTCTAGTTCCTGTCCATCAACCCAGAACCTTGGGGTCACACAAGCTGGGAATTCCCCAGTCTCCAAACCCTGCAATACAGCAACGCCTGCAGTCCACAGTCCAGCCTCCCTGTAAACAACATTTTGACACCGATGACACAGTGAATGACCGTAGCAGACGCATGATGAAAAAACCAATCCGCCCTAGAATTCTGCGTAGCTGCGGTCTTTGCTACATTCAAATCGACTTCGGTGTTCACCTTTTAAAGACAAACGTCAATTCTTTACAAAGATCATCAGATGCAGATACACTGCTCCACAAAATCATACATCGCATTACTAACAAAAGCTTACAAATTATAGACCTGAAGAATACATATATGCCTGTAGGCCAATCCGACACATAGACATTATCTATCTGCATATAGGTTTTCAGGCCTTCAAGGCAGATATTCACAAGATGATAGTCTTCTGGCTTTTCTACACCGTGCAGCATCGTAGGTTAACGTGGGCTTTTCGGGGGAACGTGCAACCTCCATCTTCAGGGCAGCGGATTTGTATCTGGGTAGATGAAGAATGGATTGGGGAGAGACATTCCGTGTTAATCCACGATCCAGCACGGCGTCAAAACCAGAAGATTTTAACTGAAGTCCGTCAATTATGTACAGTAATATATGTGTCAAAAATGTAAAGATAAGTGTAAATGAGAAAGTTAAATTCCTATTTGTACTTCACTAAACACCACGTATGGAGGAGCGCACACACTAACTACAAGAACTCTTAACCTCGGCATTAGGACCAAGTTACTGGTAAGCTTCGCGACGCTGCCGCTTTAACCCTCGAGAAAAAGTCACCGGTATCAACTGGGATGGACGCTTGTTAAGTTTCAGAGCCGGTCCGGAAGCTATGGACATGAGAAACAGTTCTTGACCGTGCCTGGGATCAAATTCCGATTCTTCTATCGTCCAATCCAATCGCCATACATTAGTCTCAGCCCTTCTCTGTTATGCTCTCCAAACAAGGCAATTTCGAAGCCGCTCGTTATAAAATTTTCACTAAGCAGGGCAACAATATATCGCCTTCGTTTCTTGCAACGCAAGCTAAATATAAAGTCTGAATTAAGATATCCTGTCGAAAACAGGAGATGCACATTGAGGTAACAATAAGATTGACTTTCTTGCTTATATCTGAAGACTGTTCAGACGCTGTAGTGGAAACTGAGTTTCAAAGGGGACAGCGGAAGTGTTTAAATTATTGCTGAACTATCGGAAGATAAAAATCTCTTCTAATTTCGGCGAAGTAACAGTTTTATTGCAGCAGAACCGTCTGCTGTCTGTACAGACTTCATTCTCCGTCACAGCAAACCGTCAGGCTGAAGGCTAATATTGTGCATCTAGAAATACTACGTAGAACAGAAGACGGCGGGCGACCGGCCGCCCTTGCATCGCTATTGACACTCGAAGTATTTCACGTCCCCGCCATTTATTTCATCAACAACACGGTACCTTGATTTGGATGCATTGTTCTGCTGAAAACGTATGACAATCGTTTCGGTTCAAGACGAGTGCATAAGTTATTGCACAGTCTAGGGACAGTGAACCTTTTTCATACTAAGTACCTACCATAAATGCTAACAATTTATAGGAAATCTGTAACGTGCCAGCAGGATTGCCGGACTTCGAAATGGACACGTAAGAGCTGCATATTTAGGCCATAATTAAAATGCATTCCAAAAGTTACCGAAGTAAGCAACTGTATTAAAAGTTACAATTAGTGCACTTACTACATTACAATCAACACTAAAAATTACGCACTGAATGGCAGTAAACACGAATTTACGTACGAATATAAAACAACTCATTTACTTCAGCCTGAACTGCACTGGCGAGGGACGTATCTTTGTTGCTTGTGACTTCAATAACTTTCCTTTTAATATGAAGATGTGGTGGCTTATACACTCGTTTACATGTGAAACGAATTCGTCTGTCCTGGTGTATCATATATCTATGCGTTTCCCAATTTTTTCCTCGTCGAAACCTCTTTGATTCGAAAAATATCTGCAGAATCTCACATCCTTGCTCACGTAAATATAGAGTGTCCGGATTATAGTATCCAAAATTAAAAATTTATGTCTCATATCCGATTTTAGATAGGTACTAACACATACCAGTAGCATATGTAACAATGCAGTGCATGATTTGAGCATAAGTAAAATAAATGTCGCTCGCTCCGTGGGTACAAGAAGTTTCTTAATTAAATATTCTAATGGTCGTACGAAATAAACATACCGCCAATTAAGGAAGTTTCTCGATTGTTTTTAACAAAATATTATTCCTTTAATTTAAAAATAAGTAAATTTCAAAGCAGCCACTGCAGAAGGTATCCACGGATAACCTGAGAACTTGTCGCGGATCCCAAGGGATCCTAGGAGCACACTTTGGGAACTACCGGATTCGTAATAGCGACAAACGTGTAAAAGAACGTTTGATTAGTTTTGACAGCACCTGCAAAGTGCGGTCATCAGCTAATTCAAGTCTGTGCAGATGTTGCTCGAAGTGACAGAAACCCGTTAACAGTTTTGCCACACATTCTAATTGGTTTCTACTGAGCCATAACAGTTTCCCATTTTCGTTCAGCCAATGGCCAGGAAGGAGGATGCAGACTATGACATTGTCGGGTTACAGAGGACTTCCAGGTTCGACCCTAGAAACTGCGGAACTGTGCGGAAAATTAAGCCACTGCATTTACATTCCATTGCGGTAGGCCCAATCCTGATCGCTCCATCGGAGGTCCTACGAGCAGGCTTCGTACTCCTGTTTTACCAAATGTCGGCCAGTGCCTTGGCACCTATAGAATCTGTATAATTATTGTGTCCTACTAACATCCTAACGGATCGCACACGGACTCACGCAAATTTAGAGTTAATCGGAGGGAATCAAGTTACGTTACACACGTAAAATATGTCCAACAATAATATGTTTCAAACGCTGACAATGAAAGGCAACTATAAGACCTGAAGTTCTCAAGACAGTGAGAACTGGGATTAAAATTACATGAACCGAACTGAAATAAAGTGGAGAGGATATGCAAGGAAGCGATTGTTGTATACTTTATGCTACCATCTCGGTATTTACTGGGGGATGCCCAAGAAAAATCACGAAAGACCTCAGCCAGGATAGACGGTGTACGAGCCGGGCTTAAAACCGCGCAGGTTCAGAATGTGAGTCAGGAACATTACCGTTTGAGTCGTCCTGCTCTGTTGGTAACGTTAATACTGGGTGGTTTTAAAACAAGCGACCTCCTTGGATGTAGGTGCGGTGCGAGGAGCGAATGTAGAATGCCACCTGCAACATCGGGTTTATCCTTCTTTCCTGTCATGATGGCCCGGTCCTCCGTATACAGAGTTCTGTCGCCTCTCTTAATCACAGATTTTTCATCCATTTAGAAAATTATACCGCTTCTTTCACCCACTGTCCTTTCCTCTGTTCACAGAGTTATTCCACTTCTCTTACCTCCTGTCTTTTTCTCTGTTCACAGTGTTATACACTTCTCTTACTGCCCTCTCCCCTGTTCACAGAGTTCTAGCCATTACTTTTCTTACCCACTGCCCCGTCCTCTGTTCATAAGGTTATATCAATAGCTTCTCTTACTTACTGTCCTGTTCTCTGTCCACAGCTTTATATACTTCTCTTACCCACTGCCCTGTCTATTCACAAGAGTCCTACGACTTGCTCTCTATGCACACAGGCCTATCGTTTGGTTTAGTACGCAGCTGTAAAATCTGTACAAAAGAAGAACCTGCTTGACAGTGTTACTAATGTACTTCTGGATCTTACAATCAGGGTTATACAATTCGGCCGTTTTATATATTTTGTACACACCACTTTCTCCTGCCGTAAGGTAACAGATTATGTTTTCTGTGATGGTTCTTTGTGAAACGCCAGAAAAAGAACGGAAGTGGTGGGAAAGAATTGGAAGAAGAAATAATGTTGAACATGGTCAAGCAAATACTATGACAAAAAGTGTGCTTCTGTTCCAAGTATCAGGCTATCATGATTCCATGCAACGTTTCACAAAGATTTCTTGTCATCGATAATTAACGGCACTGACAGTGAATTGGAAGAGAGAGAAAGAAAGAGAGAGAGAGGAGTGATGGTTTTTTTTTTTAACCGCTCCATGAACCATGCACTGAGAGCGGATTCAGATGTTAATTTGATTCCTATCATGCAGTTGTCTGAATTCTAATTCTCGGAACATGGGAAAGTAATCTTAACTCCATACCATTGTTACTGAAAGACAAGTTTATAATTAAATATATTTGACATGACTTAACAAATTTTACTGTCTATTACGTCACAGACGTAACGAAGAACTGAATGTTACAAATATTATGGACACAGATATACAATGCATAATTACATCTTCAGAAGAAACGTCACGCACCCCCAGAACACTTCAGGGACTAATTCCATTAACCACTTTTAAAATTACGTTAAGAATAATGAAACAGGAACATGTCTGATGGCCCAAGCCTTGTTGTTAATGGACGAATCCAACGACTGTTTATTGCTAAATAACTTTCTTTTATTCGTCACAATTCTGAGCAAAGTACGAGGAAAGTTTAGATTGCTGCAGCGAACCTGATTCTGCGTCGAAACAAAATTGGTGTAAAGACTACGAATATATGCAAACTCGGCACGATTCGTTACTTCGCGAATAAAGAAAAAAGAAGGGGGGGAGGGGGGGGGGGAGAGGGGGCCTTTGTTCAAAGGGCAAACTGAACCACCATTTTTTAAAGGTTCCGGACTGGTTTAAA
>Ga0123355_10004436_pt1 | contig 20415 bp, 17 predicted proteins | sample TergutEmb28metaG_3_FD_89872 | JGI IMG/M metagenome (GOLD analysis project Ga0123355, IMG submission 89872) | Embiratermes neotenicus P1 segment gut microbial communities from Petit-Saut dam, French Guiana - Emb289 P1 | ecosystem: Host-associated > Arthropoda: Insects > Digestive system > Gut ...
TATGACATAATTGATGCTTTCTTTTACCCAGAGCAATGGCGTTACCTCCTTTTAGATGCACCCCCAGCCCTTCGGGCCACTCCATTCTAAAGAAGGGGGGGCCGAAGGGCCGGGGGTGGGGTTTTATATTATAAATTTCGTATCTTTAACCGGGGCTGCGTCCAACTCCGCCTTCTTAGCCTCATAACCGGGGCGGCCGAACAGGGCATACGTCGCGTTTTTGCCTTCTTCCACACCGGGCTGGTCGAAGGTATTTATATTTAGCAGTTCACCCGCGAAAGCCGTAGCTACTTCAAAAAAGTACAGCAGCTGGCCAACGGTCTGGGGCGTTACTTGTGGGATGGTTATGGTCATATTCATGCGCCCAGCTTTGGTCAGTGCGTATTCTGTCGCGGACTGCATTGTTTGTATCAGCTTGTTGTGGGTCACGCCGCCCAGGAAGCCAAGGCTCGGCATGTCTGTATAAGTGTTGGGGATGGTTATAGTCTCGCGGTATTGGTCTACGCCTATCATGACTACGATTTTGTCATACGGCCCCTCGGTGTAAAGCTGCACTTGGGAATGCTGGTCTGTTGAGCCAAGGGCGCTTACCGGGGTCTGGCCTGTGTGTACTACCTTGCCGTCCAGGTCAAACTTCTTGCCCAAGGACTCGGCCCATAGCTGTGCGTACCAGGCTGCAATCATCTTTAGCGAGTCCACATACGGCATCAGCACCGATATATTCTTGCCCTGCGCCATGCCTAGGCAGTGAAGTGCGGCAAACATATGTGCCGGGTTCTTGCCTATATCGTCCTCTTGACACATGGCGTCCATTTGGGCGGCGCCTTCCAACAGGCCTTCTATATCTATGCCGCAAAACGCCGCCGGTAGCAGGCCTACCGGGGTCAACTCCGAAAAACGGCCGCCTATAGGGCTTGGGACATAATAAGTTTTATAGCCTTCTTGCTTGGCTATAGTTATCAGGTTGCCGCTTTCCGGGTCAGTTATGCATACTATGTGCTTGCGGGCGGCTTCTTTGCCAAGTTTTTCTTCAAGCATGGCCTGGATTATCATAAACTGGCTCATGGTCTCGGATGTGCTGCCGGACTTTGATATTACGCAATACAGGCAGCGGGTGGGGTCTATGGTTTGAAAGAGGTACACCAGCCGCTCTGGGTCTACGTTGTCAACTACATATAGCTTTGGGTTGTTGCCGCGTTTTTCCCGCGGCAGCTCGTTGTAGAAGGGGTGGTTAAGCGCTTGCTGCACGGCCAGCGGCCCTAAAGCTGAGCCGCCTATGCCCAGCACTACAAAGGCGTCTATTTGCGGTTTCATTTCTGCGGCGTATGCTTGTATGTCCTTGACTATTTCGGCTTGGTTGTACGGTAGGTCGCGCCAGGCCATTTGCGGGCGTTTTTCTTTCATGGCGCGGGTAGCCTTTTGTATTTGCGGGGCCAGCGCGGTTAGTGCCGCTTGGGTTATACCCTCTTGGCCGATGCGTTCCGCAAGCATGTTGTTGTAGTCAAATTTCATTGCGGTTGTCCTTTCTATATAAAATTAATGCAAAACACCCACACAGGCCAGCCATAGAGGCCCAGTGGGTGCTTACACGTCAAACCAGCGGCCAAGGCCCCCGGCGGTAATTTTTATGAGTGGCAAAATTGTTTAAAGTCATAAACAAAGCAATCTTCCCCCTTCTAACATATTTATAGCATATTTTGCAAAAGAGGTAAATGGTAAATTACATGACAGAATAAAAAAATCGCTTTTTCCAAAATTGACAAAAGCGACTGGTGGTGAATTTGGTTTTTCTTGGGTAAGCCTCATTGCGTGAAATTATGCCCAACCTGCCCAAAGCGCATCGAGTGCATAAATGCGGCAGAGATAAAAGGTAAAAAGCGGCGGGTCTTTATTATACCAAGTTGCGTTATCATCACAGGCGGCGCATAATATCCTTTGATAAATAATCACATCGCTTCCATTAACGCTATAATGCGCAAACCGCCAAACATAAAGGAGCCCCCAATGATAGTATCCATGCGCTACTGCCAAAGCTACCAATACGAAAATCTTCGCGCCATACTGCAAGAAACCATAGCATCTTTAGGCGGTTTTGAGCCATACATCAAGCCCGGCCAAAAAATACTGCTAAAACCCAATCTCCTAGCCAAGAAAAAACCTGAAGAAGCAACAACCACCCACCCAATATTCATCCGGGCCCTGGCAAGCCTACTGATAGAATACGGCGCAAGCGTAATAATAGGCGACAGCCCCGGCGGGCCGTTTAACTCGGGAATCATGAACGGGATATACAAGGCCACCGGTATGGAAGCCGCCGCACTTGCAACCGGCGCAAGCCTAAACCAAAATTACGGCCAATACGAGGCCGAAAACCCGTCAGGCCTGATAATGAAGCGCCTGACTTTGGCCTCCATGTTAAAAGATGTAGACGCCGTTATATGCGTAGCAAAACTTAAAACCCATGGCATGATGACATACACCGGTGCGGCTAAAAACATGTTTGGGATAGTACCCGGCATAGCCAAGGCGGAATATCACTTTAACATACAAGACTACGACGCGTTTGCGGATGCTTTAATAGACATATGCGAAGCCGCAAAACCGGTACTTTCCTTTATAGATGGCATAGTTGGCATGGAGGGCAACGGCCCTGCAGCCGGTACGCCTGTTGAAACAGGTGCTGTGCTGGCATCCCCAAGCCCGCACCATGCAGACATGGCGGCCTGCCGCCTGATTGGGCTTGCCACGGGTGAAGTGCCTATGCTAAGGCGCGCGGCCGCAAGGGGTCTGGTTAAAGCGGATATGAGCGATATCAAGCTGGTTGGCGACCCATACGAAAGCTTCAAGGGCTGCCCATATAAGGCGCCCGCCACCAGGGGCATCATGAATATTACAAGATTTCAAATACCTATGTTTGTGAAAAATTTCCTTGCGCGGCGCATCCAAACCCGCCCGCATTTTGACTTAAGTATATGCAATGGCTGCGGCATATGCCGCGAGGCCTGCCCTGCCAAGATTATTGAGATAAAGGGCGGCAAAGCCACCCTGGACTTTAAAGACTGTATCCGCTGCTATTGCTGTCAGGAGCTTTGCCCAAAGAAGGCAATCACAATCCACCGGCCCAGGTTTTCGCGAGTTATGAGGCTGTAGCGTCAAACAAGGCTGATAGCCTTCGTCATTTTGGTCAAAACCCAAAATCGCTTTCATACGCAATCCTGCCGCATTGACAAGCAAAGGCATTAGAAGTAATATTAATTTGATTAATTAACGACATGATGCGCATAGCAGTCAAGAACCTTCCAAGATGTGATAACCGTTCATTAATATTATTTTCATGCATGCCCAATCATCATACTAAAGGAGTAATATTATGCAACCCTTAACTGGATACGAGCGCGTGCGTCGTATGCTTAACCGTGAGCCAGCAGACCGTATCGCGGCATACGAACATTTCTGGGGCGACACACACACAAAGTATCAAAAAGAGGGGCATATTGCCCCGGAAGAAGCTATGGATGAGCATTTCCCGCTTGATATTATCGAAGCAGGATGGCTTAACATGACAATTGATTTGGACTTTGAAACCGAAATAGTAGAAGAAACTGACGAGACAATTTTAACCCGGGACGGTAACGGCGCACTGCTGAGGCAGCATAAACTGCATAACACCACACCAGAGCATGTGGGCTTTGCCATAACCTGCCGTAAAGATTGGGAAAAAGTCCGGGATATGTTAACCACAGATGAGCGCCGTATCAATTTTGACAAATATCGTGCCGCAAAAAAAAGAGCCGCCGAACAAAATAAATTCTTTTTCTGGGGCGGTGTAAATGTGTTTGAGATGATGCACCCTATCTGCGGTCATGAGCATATGCTTTACGGCATGGTAGACGACCCAGATTGGATTACCGATATGGTAAAAGTGCTATGCGATACTCACCTAGAGCTTCTTGAAATACTATTCTCCAAAGAGGGCCCGCCAGACGGCATCTGTTACTACGAGGATATGGGATTCAAGAACCGTCCATTCATGTCCCCGGCCATGTACCGGGAGCTTATTTTCCCCGCGCACAAGCGCACTTGCGATTTCTCGCATGAGCGCAAACTACCTGTAATGATGCATTCATGTGGGTTTATTGAGCCGCTGCTGCCAGACATGGTTAAGTCTGGCATAGACTGCCTGCAAGTCATTGAAATTAAAGCAGGCTGCGACTTGTTGCGTATTTACCACGAATATGGGGAGCGGCTTTCGCTGATGGGTGGCATAGACGTGCGCGTCCTTTATTCCAATGACCGTGCGCAAATAGATAGGGAACTTGAGGCTAAAATCCCCATAGTAAAGCAAGGCAACGGCTATTGCCTGCATAGCGACCATTCCATCCCCAACACAGTTGAATATGAAACGCTTAAATATTTTTACGAAAAAGCCTTCAGTCTATAATTTCTTTTATGAGACACATAAACTACCATTTTACAAAGGAGGTCCACACCAACCATGCAGATTAACCTCGGCTCAAATGCAATCACAACAAAACAACAGAATATTAGCCTAATCAAGCAGGTTATTTATAAATATGGCCCAATATCTCGCTCCAAAATAGCAAAGATGTTATCGCTGACACCAGCCGCTATCACGATAAACATAAACGACATGATTGCACGCGGCTTTGTTCACGAGTTGGGAGAAAATGCGGGACGGAGAAACAACGAAAATGAAAGCAGCGGGGCAGGTCGCAAGCCTATTGACGTAGATATCATTGCAAAAGCCAATCATTTTGTCGGCGTTGAAATTGCGACAGGCAAGCTTTATGCCGTCCTTACCGATTTAAAGGGCCAAACCGTAGCATGTATCGACCAAAAGTCCGAGCAAACTGACTACATGTATATTATAAACCAGGCTGCAGATGTCGTTTTTAAGTTAATAAGCGAAGCCGGCATCAAAAAAGAAGAGATAGGTGGGATATGTGTAAGCAGTCCAGGGTTTGTTGACCCTGTTCAGGGCGTTATACGAAACTTTGGCCGTTATAATTGGGAAAACAAGTCATTGGAGCGCGATATCTTCGAACACACAGGCATACAAGCTGCTATTGAAAACAATGCAAGGGCTCGTGCAGTTGGTGAAGACTTATTTGGCAACGGTAAGTGCTCAGATACCTTTGTTTACTTGTTTGTATCAAAAGGCATAGCCTGCCCAATGATGATACGCAGCAATGGCTTTGCCGGGGTGACAACAGGTGCCGGTGAAGTCGGGCATATGGTTATGGAGTTAGACGGGCCAAAATGTGCCGGTTGTGGTAATCATGGATGCTTAGAGGCGTTTTCAAGCGAAACAGCAATTATTAATTTCTGTACAGAAGCAATGAAAAGGAAAAAAACGATTTTGTCAGAGATGGCGGCAGACCCCAGCAGCCCTACTTTGGATGAAATACTCGAAGCTTCCGCCTGCGGCGACATGGTTGTACAGTCCATATTAACTACTTCAATTAGATATCTTGCAGTTGCGTTAGCCAACATCATTAGATTTATAAGCCCACGGCAAGTGATAGTGGACGCATATATAATGAAACGGCAAGAAAACCGGGATTATTTCAGCGAATATTTGTACCGCAATTTCTATGGGTTAAATAACTTAAATTTTACAATCGAGTTTAAAGAATGTGACAAGTTTAGCGGCGCAAAGGGCGCGGCGGCAGTCGCAATAAACAAGTTTTTTGTTATGGACGACAAACTAATATCTGCGTGTGCATGTAAGTGAATCAGGGAGGAGAATGGCTGTGAGATTAGCTTTTGAATACGGGGTTGGCACTATAACGGCAGACTTGCCGGATAACACCGACGTTTTCATCCCCGGCGAAACCGTCAAAGATCCGTCACCGCTGACAGACATCAAAAATTCGACAGCCGCATCAATATTAAACCCCATTGGTATAGAGCCTATCCATAAGCAGGTAAAAAAAGGCTCAAAAGTTGTTATTGTATTCCCCGACAAAGTAAAGGGGGGGATGCAAGCTGACTCGCACCGTAAAGTCAGCATACCCATCATTTTAAATGAATGCTTAAAAGCTGGGGTCTACAAAAAAGACATAAAGCTTATTTGCTCCAACGGTTTGCACAGGAAAAATACCCGTGAAGAACTCAAGGCATTGCTTGGCGAAGAGGTGTTTAATGATTATTTTTGGTCTAACCAAATAGTTAACCACGACAGCGAGGATTATGACAACCTTGTAGACTTAGGCCAAGATGAGCTTGGCAGCCCGGTAATCATGAACAAGGATGTATTTGAGGCAGATTTTGCAGTATTAATTGGGCATACTCTTGGCAACCCCTATGGCGGGTATTCTGGCGGGTATAAGCATTGCGCTACTGGTATAACTCATTGGAAGTCCATTGGCGCTCATCATGCCCCGCATGTCATGCATAGGCATGATTTCCTTCCTGTAAGCACAAAAAGTCTGATGCGCGATAAGTTTGACCACATTGGCATGCATATGGAAAAATGCATGAAAAAGAAGTTTTTTACATGTGACGCTGTGCTGGACACACATCAGCGCCAGTTAGCTGTTTTTACTGGGGCCGCTGATGTTATACAGCCCCTCTCATGGGAAATAGCAGACAAACGCACATATGCACCCTGGGCCGAAAAAAAATACGATGTAATGGTTTTTGGGATGCCACAAAGCTTCCACTATGGCAATGGTATGGGTACTAACCCTATTTTGATGCTTCAGGCCATTTCGGCTCAAATAATCCGTCACAAGCGGGTGCTTACAGATTATCCAGTTATTATTTGTGCCTCTGCATGCGACGGATACTTTCATGATGAAGAATTTCCCGCATACAGGGAAGTTTATCAGCTTTTCCAAAAAGATTATGCCAATGTTTTGCCGGACATCGAAAAATATGGTGGCTATATTTCCAGCAAACGCGAATATATTGATATGTATCGGTTTAATTATGGTTATCATCCTTTTCATGCTTTTTCCATGATATCCTGCGGGCATATCGCGGAGAAACATGCTGCCGCAATATATATAACAGGTGCCCGCGAACCTGGCTTTGCCCGCGGGATGGGGCTGAAAACCAGAGCAACCATAGAAGAAGCTCTCAATGACTCTCGCAAATATACAGGGTGCAGCCCAAATATACTTGCCCTTCCTAAAGCATTTACAACAGCGGCCATGCACTTATGCATGAAAGAGGATAATATATGAAGCAAATACGCTTGCGCACACCCGACCTGCCCATAAACGAGTATATAAAGGCCAATATGGCAGTATTACGCAAAGTATTCGAGCCAAATAGTCATGACATGTTAGGTTGGCTGGACGTATATGGCGTTGCTGCCCAGGGCGTACTCAGCAAAATTAAGTGTTTAGCACAAGCCATACGTAATAACGGTCAAGTATTTGTAGTTATAGGTGTCGGCGGCTCAATTCAAGGGGCTAGAGCGGCAATAAGGTTAATTGGTGATAAAAAAATCAAAGTCATATTTGCCGGCAACAGTTTATCTGCCGCCGATATGCATGGGATTATAGCGGAAATACAAGATAAATCTGTGTATTGCAATGTCATTGCCAAAAATGCTAAAACTCTCGAACCAGGGGTAGCGTTCAGAATTTTGCGTGACTTCATGCATTATAAATATGGACCGCTTGAAGCCTCTAAAAGAATTATTGCAACCGGGACAGAGCATACCGACCGCTTATGGGATATTTCTAAAGAAATAGAATGTGAGTTTTTACCGTTCCCTGATGATGTGGGGGGCAGATACTCTGTTTTAAGTGCAGTGGGGCTGCTTCCAATTGCAGTTGCGGGTATTGATATTGAAGATTTGTTAAAAGGTGCCGATTCTATTAAGCAATATGTTTACGCAAGCCCATATGACAATGATGTGCTAACTTACGCCGCAGCCCGGAATATCCTGTACAGAAGCGGGAAGAAGATAGAAATCTTGGCTTATTTCCAGCCGAGCCTTTGTTATTTTGCTAAATGGTGGGTGCAGCTTTTTGGAGAAAGTGAGGGCAAGGACAACAAGGGTATTTATCCTACCCATCTAAGCTATAGCGAGGACTTGCACTCGCTGGGGCAATACGTGCAAGATGGTGAAAAAACTATATTCGAAACATTCATAAAACTTAGCAATATGGGGGCAGATTTTGCGATACCTTCGTCCTTAATAGAAGATGGCTTCGGGCACCTGGATGGAAAAGGGTTGAACGATCTTAATTTAGCGGCTTATTCTGGAACTGTTACAGCCCATCGCAAGGGTGGCATCCCTGTAATAGAAATGGAAGTGCCAGAGTTTAACGCTTATTATGTTGGACAGCTCTTTTATTTTTTCATGTTTGCCTGCTACTACTCAGGGGTTTTGCTGGGGGTAAACCCCTTTGACCAACCCGGAGTAGAAAGCTACAAACAGTGCATGCTTGATTTTTTGGACTTAAAGTAAACTGGAGGGTAAAATGAAATATATTTTTTTGAATTTAAAACGGTTTGATGTGCCTGCATCATTGGGCGGCGTAAACCACATTGCTAAAGTTGAGGAGTGGGGGAAACATATCGTTGAAGCGGTGCAAAACCCGCTTAAGGCCTATAACGATGCGCAGTTTGTTATTTTTTTCCCGGAAGCTCACATATTGAGTGCTAAATCTGCATTGGTTCCACATAGCAACTTGAATTTAGGCTGCCAGAGTGTTCATTTCGACAATATTGTTTCAGGCGGAAATTTTGGTGCGTTTACTTCAAGCCGCCCGGCCACTGCTGCCTTGGCGTTGGGATGTACATGGGCCTTAATTGGCCACTGCGAAGAGCGGATTAAACTGAAAGCCCTGCTAAGTGAGGCAGGTTGTTCAGACGTTTCTGCCGTTAACCGAATATTGCGAAAAAAAATAAAATGCGCAACAGAATCTGGGCTAAGGGTTCTATATTGCATAGGCGAGAACGAAACTGAGCAGCCAATAAAGGAACAAGTTTTGAAAGATCAATTGGATGCCGCGCAGGGTTTTGAAAATTTGGTTATTGCTTACGAGCCAATATGGGCTATCGGCCCTGGTAAAACGCCACCCGTTGCGGAGTATATACATGAAATTGCCCAATATTTAAAGTCTATTGTCAAGCACCCCATTGTGTATGGGGGAGGTCTTAAAACTGATAACGCGCCTATGCTTGCCGGCATCGATGGTATTGATGGGGGTCTGATTGCACTAACCCGCTTTGCTGGGGATATTGGTTTTTATCCCGATGAATATTTGGAAATTATACGAAAATATATAGAGGCTTGAAGACGCGAGCAGCTTGCCAGTGTTTGATTCATAAATTCTTTTTCGACAGCATTAATTTTTGCTGTCGTTTTTTTTGCCAAAGTTTGGCCAACATATCAATATCACAAATTTGTTTGTCATGCGGCATTTATTATTGACATGTAAATAAGTCTATGTTAACCTATTAATTAATTATTTAATCAATTAAACAAAGCAATAATGCATAAAAAAAGTGCTGCACTTACTTGATTTTTGCATATTGTGTGTGTTTCGTATAGTTTCAAGGCAATTGCGCATGTTTTTTAACGGTCAAATACAGTAGTTAAGTGTTGTCCTCAATATAGCGGAGTTGGCATTTGTATTTATTAATTAATTCAATTTAGCATCCAGCCGTACTATCGATAACTACATACACCTTGGCTTGATGTAAAGCAGTATAGATATCCATTTTATTAAAGGAGGAAGTATCTCAATGAAAAGCAGGTTTGTATTGCCAATAATCATGCTTATTGCTGTATTGGCATTGGTCGCATGTAATAGCGGCAGTGGTGAGACTCCAACACCGGACACGGCGCCCCCCACTCCACCACAAGACACTGTAACATCACCCCCACCGGGTATATCTACCGAGCCTACGGGTCATGTTTTCCAAGACCCTAACGTTACCCAACCCGGAATGCTGCCAATTGTGTATCAACCAATTACCCTCAGAATTGGCATCGCTGAGCCGTTAAACGTACCCGACTTGTACGATAACGACCTAACACGTTATCTGGAGGAACTCACAGGGGTTAATATTGAGTTTGCAGTATATGCTTCTGGTTCAGATGGGCCAACACAGCTAAGCTTACAAGTAGCGGCCAATGAACCTCTCCCAGATCTCATTTTCGGATTAGGGATAGGCAATCATTCGATACGCGAGTCATTCGGCATGGCCGGGGCTATTTTGCCTCTCAACACTTTCCTTGATGAAATAGGCTATTTTACCAACCAGGCAGTGGCCCAGACTGATATTGTACAAAACGGTGGCGATTTTTGGGCACACGGTATCTCCAGCAACGGGAACATCTACGGTTGGGGTTCGTATGACAATTCTTTCGCCAACAGGCTTGCGGCCAGAGCATGGTACAACACAGAATTTGCTGCCGCACTTGGTATGAGTGAAGACGATTGGACAGGCGGCCTACCCGGTCACCCTGTACCCACCTACGAATGGCTACTTGAATTTTTACGTGGCGTAAGAGATACGGATCTAACCGGGGACCTTGCAGGTCAGATACCCATGACGGGCGGCACTGGGTGGAGGCAGCAACTCTCAAGTTGGGTTATGCAGATGTTCATTTATCAAGACTATGGCTCGACAAATGCTTTTTGGCTAGTCAGAGATGGGGAGTTGGATTTCTCCTTCTACCAGCCAGAATTCCGCGAGGGATTACGCTTCCTTAATATGATGTTTGAAGAAGGGCTGTTCCATGACTTTTCGCTCACACAGAACGCTGCTGGCCTTACTGGCACTGTAAACCAGCAACCCCACAGGGTAGGTTTGACTGTATCAGGTGGTTTTGGCGTTTATGACCTTGATGTACGTGCCGTATACAGGCCCATACCTATTGTGGAAGGGCCAGGAGGGTTTATATCCACAAGCTATTTCCAAAACGTACCACATTTCAACTGGGCTATTTCCGGAAATACCAGTTACCCTGAAGCTGCTTTCCGTTTTCTTGACTCTTTCGCCCATTGTCCAGACTTTGTCCTCGTTGCTCGCTTTGGGTTAGAGGGACGCGACTGGCGCGTTGCAGGCCCAGACGATATTGGTCTGTTTGGTGATGACTTTTTTGTAGATCCTTATATTTTCCAACTGAATCACACATGGGGTGCTACCGTTACCACGGCTCATTGGCAAAGCGAGTTTGGCATCGACTGGTTAGACCGCAGGTCATCTACGGCTTGGAACCAACAGCCATACGACATTGACTTCTGGCATGGTCAAGCCATTTCTATGATGCTTCCCTACAGGCCTACGGAGTTCCCCGTTGCCATCAACTGGACCGGGACCGAGCTCTCAGACTGGGCAGAAACACGGACAATGGTTTACAATTATGTTAACCAAAGCAAGGCAGAGTTTATAACCGGCCAACGCAACATCGAAACCGAATGGTATGCATATTTGGAAAATCTGGACCGGATGGGCGCTTTCCGGTTGCTCGAAGCTGACCGTACGGCACACCGCCGCATGGCTGGAAGATAGATTATAAATGAGTTTTGGGCGGGACCGATTTTATCGCGTCCCGCCCTTGTGATAATAAATTTGTCATGAGTGAGCTGTGTAAACAGCAAATCAACGAAAGAAAGTGATTTATGCCACACTTTGGCAACATAGATTGGGAGCATATATGCGAAAGGCATACCGCCTTTTGGAAAGGTGAACTTACTGGCTCTTGCCTTATATCTGTTTATGCCCCAAGAAACGGGATTGCTCGCAGTTCTTTCCCACAGCCCGATAACAGAGAAGACTGGATAAAATGGTGGCTTGACCCGGAACAAGTCGTTGCTCGATTCCGCGATGACGCAGGCGCTATATATTATGCCGGCGATGCTTTCCCCAATTTAAATTGTAGTCTTGGACCTGCGTGCATCGCCAGCTTTTTCGGTGGGGCATCCCCGCAGTTTAATAATAGCATATGGTATGAACATACTCTGGATGACTATAAAGATTTGGCCTTTGACCCGGAAAGCCTAATGTACAAGACGGCGTTTGAAAATATTAAAGCCTTTGTTGATGACTCAAAAGGCGATTACATGGTTGGAATGCCTGATATTTTTAGTGTGGCTGATGCCTTGTCTCATCTGCGAGGCGCGGATAATTTCCTCTTTGACCTTGTGGATCGCCCAAGTGACGTGAAACAGGCCATAAACACATTGCTGGATGTATGGGAGAAGACCGTATTCCCAATGCACGATGTGCTTACAAAAGGTAATTTTGGTGGAGGAAGTATTGCATGGTTAAATACATGGGCGCCGGGGTTTTTGGGCCAGCTGCAAAGTGATTGCTCTGTAATGGTTTCGACTGACATGTTCGAAGATCTTCTGTGCCATGAGTTAACCGTTCAGGCAAACAAGCTGGATTACAGCCTATATCATTTGGATGGCGAAGAGCAAATCCGGCATTTGCCATATATTCTGGCCATCCCTGGTTTGGATGTAGTCCAGTGGACAAATGTGGTTTCTAGGCGCTCGGCTTCAGCATTTATACCGGTGCTAAAGCAGATTCAGGCTGCGGGGAAAGGCATACTCACGAGTTGCAGCCCAAATGAACTGCCCGTTTTGCTGGAGAATCTTAATTCCCGTAACTTATATCTGCGGGTGTGGGCAAGCAGCCAGTCCGAAGCTGATGAAATAGTTGAGATGACTAAGAAATTATCGCTGTTTAATTAACGAACAGCTATATTATTATATTCAAAGGAAGAGAAGGGGAGCGCGAAAATGATTTGCAAACAAGAAAAAACCGTCCTGCGCGATTTAGCAAAAAGATACAAAGAGCTTGCGGTGCTGCCAGTGCAAATTGAGCGTCATAACCGAGCCAGAGATATTAACGACTTAAAACCGCGACGTCCCGTTGTTTTAATAAACGAAATACCATGGCATGAGATGGACATAGACGGGAAAATGCTGCTCGTCTGCAAAGACCCATTCGCGAGAATGATGGAGTGGCGCTTCCGTTCTACCCTTTTCCGCTGGGAATACCTTCAGGCTGATATGGTTGTGGAGGATTTCTTTCCAATCGTACGTGCCTACAACAACAGCGGCATTGGCCTGGATGTCGAAGAAGACCGCTTATCCAGCGATGAAAATAACAATGTCGTCTCTCATCACTTCAAAGATCAATTGGACACAATGGAAAAAGTAATGGCTCTCAAAGAGCCAATAATCACAGCAGACAAGGCCTCAGACGCAGAGAGGGTTAAACTCGCGGAGGATGTACTGGGTGAAATCCTTCCGGTAAAGCTGCGCGGGCATTACATCTATCATGCCCCATGGGACAAAATCCCACACTACAGGGGGGCCGCGTCAGTGTTAATGGGCCTAATTGACCACCCGGAGCTTATGCACGCCACAATAAAGAAATGGACCGATAACAGTATCTTGGTTATGAAGCAAATGGAGGCACAAGACCTGCTGGACACAAATATTGCTGATTTGCACTGTACTCCGCCTTATGCGTCTGACCTCAAACCGGGACATAAACTCGAAAATATATGGTTCCGCTGTATGGCGCAGATATTTACTGAAATATCGCCAGCTATGTGGAAAGAATTCGAACTTGATTATGTAATGCCTCTCACAAAAATGTGCGGACTTACTTATTACGGTTGCTGTGAAGCGCTTGAGCATAAAATCTCTATGCTTAGGGCCATACCAAACTTACGCAAAGTGGGAGTAAGCCCTCGTGCAAACCCCGAGAGCTGCGCAGAACAACTGGGTCGCGACTATGTTTTCGCACACAAACCAAACCCGGCGTTTGTATCAACTGATTTTGACCGCGACACCGTTAAGGCGGAAATAACACGTATCATCAAAACTTGCAAGCAAAACAATTGTGCATATGAGTTTGTCTTAAAGGATATCAGCACAGTTTCTTACAAGCCGGCAAATTTAATCGAATGGAATAAAACCGTGCAGCGTACAATCGATGAGTATTACTCATAAGGATGTCATGGCATGAAATGATTTAGAAGAGGGGTGTATTATGCAAAAAGAAAAAGTCAGAATAAAAAAAAAGAAGGGCCTCTTGAAGGAGGTAGTGAAGCATTGGGAGTTATATTTGTTTCTGCTAATCCCACTGGCGCATTTAATTATTTTCGAGTACGTCCCAATGTATGGAGCGCAGATCGCATTCAGGAACTTTAACTTCAGAGACGGCATATGGGGTAGCCCGTGGGTTGGTTTAGAACATTTTAGGAGATTCATTGACTCGCATATGTTCCCGATTGTAATGCACAATACATTCATATTATCTTTATATGGTCTAATTGCTTCCTTCCCGATTCCGATTATTTTAGCGCTTATGCTCAACTCTGTGAGGAGTGTGTTTTATCGCAAATTTGTGCAAATGGCAACATACCTGCCATATTTTATATCCCTAGTAGTGCTTGTGGGTATGATGATGGTACTGCTTAACACGCGTACCGGCATATATGGAGTCGCGTATCGGGCCATTTTTGGTACGTTTCCTAGAGATTTATTCGGCCTTGCATCGGCTTTCCGTCATCTGTTTGTATGGTCAGGCATTTGGCAGCACACGGGTTATGCTGCCATTATATATATAGCAGCACTCTCGTCTGTTGACCCGGAGTTATATGAAGCAGCCAAAATCGACGGTGCTAACCGCTTTAAGATGCTATTCCACATAGATATCCCTCGTATAATGCCCACAATTTCCATCCTGCTTATACTCAGTTTAGGAAATATCATGTCAGTCGGGCATGAAAAGGCATTGCTTATGCAAACCAATTTGAATCTTTCTGTTTCCCAAATAATCTCAACGTATGTATTCCAGATTGGCCTAGCGACGGGCATTGGTAATTTTTCGTTTGCCTCTGCTATCAACCTATTTATCGCTTCAATAAATATTGTACTGCTTGTAATGGCCAACTTCTCAGCTAGAAAGTTTGGCAACAGTAGTATCTGGTAAAGGAGGAGCGTCGTGACCAACACAAGAATGAACAAGATACGGGATAGCTTAGACGATAAAGTGTATTACGTGATTGTAAACATTATCTTGGCCATAGCAGCGATTGTTGTATTATATCCATTGATTTTCGTAGTTTCTGCATCTTTTAGTAGCCGCGAGGCAATAATGAACGGCAGAGTATTTCTTTGGCCGATTGATTTTACACTCGAAGGTTATCAGCTTGTTTTCCAAAACAGGAATGTAATAATAGGTTACCGAAACTCTCTCATCTATACATTTTTTGGCACATCTCTTAGTGTATTCTTTACTATGGTTTGCGCATACCCATTGTCAAAGAAAGAGTTGCCATTCCGAAAGCCAATAATGTTCCTCTTCATTTTTACGATGTTTTTCGGTGGCGGCATGATACCCAACTTTATGCTTATGCGCTCACTAGGGATTCTCAACACACGTACCGTTATGATTGTCCCCGGCATGATTAGTGTCTTCAACATGATTATTGCCCGCACTTTTATCATAAACACCATACCCGATGAGTTGCAGGATGCTGCTATGATTGACGGGTGCAGGCATACGAAATTCTTTTTTAAGATACTACTGCCATTGTCCAAGGCTGTTATGGCCGTACTAGCCTTGCAATATGGGGTAGGCCGATGGAACGCGTGGTTTGGCGCACTAATTTACTTGACCGACAGGACTCTGTTTCCGCTCCAACTCTTCTTACGCCAGATACTAATTGCTAATCAAATTAGCGCCCAAGACTTTGCTGACCCGGAAATGATTGAAGCAATGCAGGGTATGGCTGAGTTACTGCAATATTCACTTATAGTGGTTGCGTCTGTACCCGTAATACTCTTATACCCATTTGTTCAAAAATATTTTACAAAGGGTGTAATGCTAGGGTCTGTAAAGGGATAATAATGCATACCCTGTTTAGCGCGACAGTGTTGGGCAGATAATATATTTTTTGGAGGATACAATATGAAATATTTCTTAGACAGCGCTATTTTGGATGAAATACGCTATGCAAAAACAAACTGGGGAGTTGATGGCATCACAACAAACCCACGGCATATAAAAAATAGCGGCAAGCCGTTCTACACGGTCATAAATGAGATTGCTCTTGAATATGCAGGAAGCGATGCCCCTATTTCGGTAGAAATAAACCCGCATCTTACAAAGTCAGATGAAATAATTGCTGCAGGCAGGCAACTGGCAGAGCTATCCCCTAATTTTGTTATCAAAATCCCTTGCAACGAGCAAGGGCTTGTAGCCGCAAAAACCCTTACAGAGCAAGGTATCCGCTGTAATGTAACCTTAGTGTTTACTATTAGCCAAGCCATTCAGGCTGCTAAGATAGGTGCTCATTTTGTATCCCCATTCGTATTTTGGTTGGAGCAGAATGGCGTAGACGGCGTGGATTATATCCGCAAAATCAAACAAATTTACACTAATTACGGATACAAGTCCGAAATCATTGCCGCGGCTATAAGAGATGGCAGTAAAATATCACAATTTGCAGAAGCAGGAGTGGACATTGTCACATGCGCATTTGACGTTTATATGGACAGCTTTCATTCACCTTATACCGATAAGGGTATAGCAATTTTTTCAGAAGCGTGGGATGGCACAGAGGAAGGGGATATATCCCAGTGGAAAAAATAAGAGTAGGCGTTATTGGAACGGGTTTTACCATAGGTATCGCTAAAGCACATATAAATGGATACAAACAGCTTGAAGACTGCGTACTGACTGGCTTGTATGACATCGTACCGGGCCGCGCCAGGGATTTCAGCAAAAGACATGTGCTGGAAATACCTGTTTATGACGACTTTGAATCCTTTATTGCTGCGGTAGATGCGGTAAGCATATGCACACATAACAGCGATCACGTTGCTACGGCAGAAAAATGCCTAGCTGCAGGCAAGCACGTAATCATAGAAAAACCTCTGGCAAATACATTGTATGAAGCAAAAAAAGCGTTGGAGTTCGAGAAAAAATATCCCAACCAAGTAAGCATGGTTGTATTTAATTATTGGGAAAAGCCAGGCATTGCCCGGATTAAAAAACTTATAGATGAAGGTAAGCTTGGCAAAATATTCGTATTCAGATATATGCTGGGCGGAAACCGCTTGGGCAACGAAAACGTTGGGCTGGAATGGCGTATGCAGAAAGAACTTTCTGGTGGGGGTGCATTGGCTGATTTCGGCTGTCACATGTTAGAGCTTGCCGATTATCTGGCAGGGCCGTCTATGGGCAAAATCACTTCGGTTGGGTGTTTTGCCGAAACCTTTATCACAGAGCGGGATGACGGGGCCGGTAGCCCTGCCAAAGTAAGCAACGATGACGCAGCGGTTATAATTGCTAACACAGAAGGCGGTTGCCTTTGCTCATTAACCGCATGCCGGATGCAAGTACCATACGAATGTATAGAAATAATTGCCGAGGGCGGCACCATAAGTCACGTCGTAAACACGGATGCAATGACAATCCATTTTAAGCCTTTTAATGGTGCATTTGGCAACAGCAAGCCTGAAGTGGTTGACATCCCAACCTTTAATTTTAACGAGAGCGGCCAATTGGGCGTGCTGCACGAGTTTATCCGCTCAATAAAAACAGGTGAGAGACCAAAACGCAGCATCGAACACGGGTACTTTGTGCAAAAACTGCTAGACGCACTAGAGCGCTCGTTGGAAACAAAAACATTGGTTGAGGTGTATTAGGATGCGGATGGGATTCTTAACAAATAACTTGGTTAACGCAGGCTTGAAAAGCTTGGATGTACTTGCCCGATGGGGCGTAGAAAATGGCTTTACTGATTTAGAGGTTGGTCCAACCATCCCCCTTGTGGAAGACGACTTTCACAGGGCTAAAGAGGTCTGGGGTGTTGACATAAACACACTAATATTTTGCCGCAATTTCTTAATGTCTGACAAAGATACAGCACGTGCATTGCTTAACAATTTACAGGAGCGTGTTATCTTTGCTGGTAAAATTGGGGCTAAGCAGGTTGTAACTACCACTGGTGTTTTGGATAAATCTTATTCGGGCGGCGCTTATCGGCCGGAGCTTAGCTTGGATGCGTTTCAACAAACATTTGACCCAATAATAGACCTTGCGGAAAAGCATAATGTTGATATCCTATTTGAGGTATGTCCCTTTATGGGCAATATAGCTATATCGCCGTTTATGTGGGAACTAATATTTAACAAAGTAAAGAGCGATCGGGTTGGCATTGCCTACGACCCATCGCATTTTGTCTGGCAGTTTATAGACCCATATACTCCTATTACCAAGTTTGCAAGCAAGATACGCCACATACATGGCAAAGACTGCGAGACCAACCTGGATATGCTTAAACAGACGGGTATTATGCATATGTACAGCCCCGAGCATGTAAAAGGGGCGTGGACTCATAAGGACGCCGGACTTCAGGAACAGAAAGGGCAAACCGTCCTTTGGTGGCGTTATCGTTTGCCGGGGCTTGGACAATTGGATTGGGATGAAATTATATCCCGCTTATACGAAGTCGGATACTGCGGTACTATTAGTATAGAGCATGAAGATCCTGTTTGGGATGGCGATGAAAACCTTGTAAAGTGCGGCATCATAGCCGCTAAGGAGCATATAAAACAGTATTTGTATGATTCGAAGCAATAACAGAGGAGTGTGCATTATGAAAATCGGGGCACATGCGGTGCTTTTTAAGGAAAGAATCGCAAGCGAAACAAAGGATATCATGTCTGCTATGGTTAACGCAGGCTATGAGTGCGTGGAGATGGGCGCACGCTTTTTTGGTCTTGAAGAAAAAAGCAAGCTGACCGAGATATTGGACAGCTGCGGCATTGTGCTAGCAGGTTTACATGTTGGAGCATCTTTCTCGGAACTAACTGTAAACAGGGAAAACGTAATGCAAAGGGTCATGAACGCTGCTAACTTACTTAAAGATGTGAATTGCCGCAATATTGTTTTTTCAGGCATAGGGTCAGATGGTGTTGATATTAAGGAAGCCGCAAATTTTATCAATGAGCTAGTCTTGCGCTGCACGGAAATGGGTGTAACGTTCAACTACCACAACCATGCGCATGAGTTTGAAAATAATATGAAAATCATCAATATCTTGACTGATGCAGCCCCGTCACTAAAACTTTGTGTAGACTTAGGGTGGGTGTATGCAGCCGGCTGCACCCCAGTAGATGTATTGAAAAAATTTGAGGGGCGCATTTCATATGTACACTTGCGTGACGTTATGCATCAAGATAAAAGCAGATTTACAGAGTTAGGCGAAGGATGCATTGACTATCCCGCTCTGATGAAGGCTGTAAAAAGCACTGTTGGTGACAGCGGCTGGGCTATAGTAGAGTACGAAGATGGAACTCAAGATATAAATAGATATACAAAGGCACGAGAGTTCTTACAGGGTTTGGGCTACTAAGCCACTACAAGAAATGAGAGGAGAAAGAGTAATGAGCATTTGTATGAAAATCTCAGAAGCTGTCCAAAAAGGAAAAAGAGATGTTAATGTATTGGTACAGCAAGCGTTGGATGAGGGACTATCCCCCAAAACAATTTTGGATGAGGGCCTACTTGCGGCTATGGATATCATTGGCGAGAAATTTAAGAACAATGAAATTTATGTGCCGGAAATGTTAATAGCGGCTCGAGCCATGAGCATTGGTACTGAATTGCTTAAACCGCATTTGGTAGAGGCCGGTGTACAGGCCATAGGCAAGATAGCGCTGGGCACGGTTAAAGGCGATTTACATGATATTGGTAAAAATCTTGTGCGCATGATGATGGAAGGCAAAGGTATTGAAGTTATTGACCTTGGCGTAGATGTACCGGCAGAGCGCTTTGTCGAAGCCTATGAAAAAGAAGGTGTTAGTATAATCGCCTGTTCTGCTTTGCTTACAACCACTATGGGTGAGATGAAAAATGTAGTGGACCTTCTGGTTGAGAAGGGCTACAGGGACAAGGTGACCGTAATGGTTGGCGGCGCACCTATTACAGATAGCTATTGCAAATCTATTGGTGCGGATTATTATACGGCGGACGCCGCTTCTGCTGCCGATGTGGCCAAGAAGGTGCTGTTAGGCGCGTAGAGTGGTGTGCAGTGGTGCCGCTCTTCCCCAATTCAAATTAAGGATGTGAATGACATGTCTGACAAGCCGAATATCGTACTATTGATGGCCGACCAGTTTAGAGGAGACTGTCTTGGAATAGGTGGACATCCTCATGTTAAGACACCGTATCTGGACACCCTTGCTTTGGACGGGGTGCGTTTTCGAAATGCTTATTCCAGCAGCCCTACTTGCATAGCGGCACGCGCCGCCTTATTTACAGGTTTGGGGCAAAAGAATCATGGCCGTGTCGGGTACAAGGATTTTGTCCCATGGCGATACCCGGTTACATTGGCGGGTGAACTTGCACAGGCGGGGTATCATACACAGGCCATTGGCAAGA
>Ga0123355_10004437_pt1 | contig 20415 bp, 15 predicted proteins | sample TergutEmb28metaG_3_FD_89872 | JGI IMG/M metagenome (GOLD analysis project Ga0123355, IMG submission 89872) | Embiratermes neotenicus P1 segment gut microbial communities from Petit-Saut dam, French Guiana - Emb289 P1 | ecosystem: Host-associated > Arthropoda: Insects > Digestive system > Gut ...
AGGAGCTACGCCCGTTACCGCTTTAAAATCGACCTCGTTATAGTTTTTAAGATTTTCGTATTTTGTAATAATCATATGGGCATTATAGCATGTTTTTAATTTCGTTACAAGTTTATTGCGAGGACTACGGCAATTAAATTATGATATAGTACAAGGCCGAAGTAATCCAGCAGCGATAACATGTCGAGGTTTATGTTAGTTGTTCTATTGCAGCGTTATGATGTTTTTTGTGGTTGTAGGTATGCGCTACAATGGCCCAAAAAGAAATCCTAAATCAAGTTGAGGTGTTAGACCTATAACTAAGCAATAATGCAGCCTTGATGTTGACGTTGGCTGGATTGCTTCGGCCTTGGGCTGTATGGGCTTTTCAACTACCGTTGGCCTCGCAATGACAGTTGGACGTTGCGTTGCTAATCGGAAGTCAACGGCAGTTTACAAGCCAATGCGGTACAAGGCCGAAGCAATCCAGCAGCGATAACATATCGAGGTTTATGTTAGGGCCTGTTCCCACTAACGAAAACGCACATTTGCGGTCGATATTTCCGCCACTCTTCGTCAGCTCTTCCTCGCGTGACCCTTGGTTTTGGCACATGGTTCTCGTGCCAAAACTTGTGGGCACGCCACGTCATCACTTCCTTGATTGGCGAAAAATCGCCTCGCAAATCTGCATTTTCTTATAGTGGGAACAGGCCCTAGTTGTTTCATTACAGCACAAACCCGCCTCTTACAGGGTCTCTGTTGTCAAAAACAAAGGTGTTGAAGCCGGTAATGAAGGCAGAGCCCGTAATTTCAGGAATTACGGCGTCATATTTGCCAACTTTGCAGGTTTCTGTAATTTTGCCTCTAAAAAGTGTGCCGATGATGCTTTCGTTTATGAAGGTTTCGTTTATGTCAATCATGCCTTTGGCGTACATGGCGGCAAGCTTTGCGCTTGTGCCTGTGCCGCAGGGAGAGCGATCTATCTGCCCTTTGCCAAAAACAACAGTGCTTTTGCATTGCGCGCTGGGGTCTTCGGGCGCACCATAAAATTTAACCAGGTCACAAGTTTTTATATGGGTAAGCTCTGGATGTTGCATATCCACCTGGCGGTTTATATTTTCCATTATCTCCATGCCCAGGTTTGTTAGCTGGGTTACATTTTCGGGCTTTACGGCATATCTTATTTCTTTAACATCAATAAGGGCGAAAAAGCTGCCGCCGAAGGCAATATCCAGCTTAATATTGCCCAGGCTGGGGATGTTTACTTCTACGTTTTGTTTATATAAAAACGATGGCACATTTAGCACAGAAACCTCTTCCACGATATCGTTTCTAACCCTGGCTGTTGTTTTAACGAGGCCTGCCGGTGTATCTATATTTACTTTGGTGTATTCGCCTGTAATGGCTGTTGCGCCCGTAGCGATAGATGCCGTAACAGAGCCGATAGTGCCGTGGCCGCACATGTTAAGATACCCGCCGCCATCCATAAAAATTACGCCGAAATGGGCTTCGGGGTGGCAGGGGCGCGTATAGATAGCACCAAACATGTCCTTGTGTCCCCGGGGCTCGTGCATAAGGGTTCTGCGGATATCGTCTTTATGGCTTATCAAAAATTGTTTCTTTTCGGCCATTGTTGCGCCCGGGATGTTTATGACGCCGCTTTTTATTATCCTTGTTGGCTGCCCCATGGTGTGGGTGTCTATGGTTTCTATTGTTTTGGCTATTCTCAAGAGAGACCCCCTTTAAATTTTGGCGTGATATTCGTAAGCCAGCGGCACGGTTTCGCCTGCTGTTTTAATTTCTATTAGCTGCACCAATGTATCCCTTAAAATAGCCCTTTGCATTTCGGCGTCATTTGGCGCGCCCGCGTTTGCCCCCATGGGGACAATGGGCGCTACAGCCCTTGGCGAGCCGTTTTGGCGGGTTACAGGGGGCAATGCCGAAATGATAATTGTTGGGATGCCTATTTCTTCTATACTCCTCTGCACGCACGCGGCAGTCCTGTGGCAAGTACCTCAGCCGGCAGTTAAAACCACCGCATCCACATTTTCGTCTTTAAGCCTTCTTGCAATCTCTGGGCCTGTTTGGTTTATGAAAGCAGATTGGTCTCCACCGCCGCCCATAAATGCGTAATGGTTTGGCGCGGCCGCTTTTATAAGGCCTTCTTTTGCAAGCTCGTTTAGCCTGTCCACGGGAAACATGCAGTTTATATCTTTATTAACATCGGCGTTATCATAGCCGCCGTGTGTCACCATCATTTCGTTTATATGGGCGGCGTTTGGGACGATGCGATAGCTTGTATCCCCCGCCAAATTAAACCGCGCGTCCGATTTTAAATGCACACCGGCGGCGGTGGCCAATGCTATTGTCATATCTTTTAGCTCTTTTTTAACATCCTCCCAAACAGGGGGCGGCATTATGGGCACATATATTTCAGATTGCAGCCCTTTTACTGTTGTAAGGTTCATTGCTAAATCACTCCTTGTCTAAAACTTCGGGATAGCTCATTAAAAAGCCAACTACTTGCCCTGTTTTGGGCGGATGGTCGCTTATCAACATGCGCAGGGGTATTTTTAGCTGACCCATGCGCCCGGCAATATCTATGGTTACGCTGCCTTCGGTTACATCTACAATTATGCCTTCAAACAATCTTTCCGAAGACGCATATTTTAATTTGCTCATTGCTTTTCTATGGCCCTGGCGTTGTTTTCAACAACAGCGGGGGTCCAGCTTTTTTCGGCGGCTTTAACAGGCTCGCCGGCGATAACGGCCTTCATCATGGCCATAGCGCGCACTGCGTCCTCGTGGCAAAGTGTATTGTAGCATAAAATTTCGTTTTCTATGCCTGCCTCGGATTTATTAACGTCTATCATATGCTTCATATGCTTATTTCCAAGCACTAAAGCACCCTGAACAGCCGAATATGTCACACCAACCACACCAATGCCGCGCTCTCCTATTTGCTCTATGTGGGAAGCAAAATCTATGTGGTTATTGCCGAAGCCTTCTGTTGTAACAATTGCGCCGTCTACTCTCATGGCTTCTATGGTCATGCCCAGCCTTTTTGAAACATAAAATTTTTCAGAATTAGCCTGGGGCGAGCCTACGAAAATGACGCCTACAAGGTCTATTTCTTCATCTTGCAGGGCGTGCATAACAAGGGGCTCGCGAAAATAATGTCTGCTGCATTCTTTTGAGGCAGGGCCAATGCATGTAAGGGCATGTATCGCGCCGTCAAGCACTTCTATGGGCGAAAGCACCACGGGAAGGTTGCCAAGGTCTACATTTGGCCTTGCGCCCATTGTGCCTACGGGCTCGGTTGGTAAAATAAGGTTGTCGTGCATAGCACCTTGGCCCATCACTTCTTTTACAATAACGACGCGAGGCTTATCAGGGCGGCTGTGCTGAACAAATTCTTCTTCGTGGGTGCAGAGATTATCCGCCGCTTCTCTCAAAGCTTTACGAATTTCCGTTGCTATCATATCGCTTGCTTTGTGTGCGGCAAGGGGCCCGGGACGCTCCATATTAGCCCCTGCTTTTATAACAACATTGGTTTTAATTAAAATATCGCCTTTATCGGGCGCGCCCGGCCTGCCCCATTTTATGTTTTCTTCCAAAATGCCTTCGGAAGAGCCAAATTCGCCAATTTGAACACCGTTTTCGTCGGTGCCCGTTACCATCAAAACAACACCGTCCAGCACACGGGTAATGCCGGAGCCAAGCTCGCCGGCCTCTTTGCAGGCTATAGGCTGAACATCCATTATAGTGTCGCTGTATTCGTTATATCTGTCTGGGGTAATGATGTCAAGCTTTAGGTCTACAACCAATTCTTCCGAGGCAATGGCCTCTTTGCATAGCTCTTCGGGGCATCTTAGGGTGAGGGTTTGGCCCTCTATCTTGGTTTCATCGCCAAATGCCGCGTTGTTTATTTTAAAGTAGCGTCTTTTTAGACTTCTTAGTACTTTTGAAGGCATAGATGGCCCGGAAGGCACATCAGGGGCGACAAAAGGCACAGAGCCTAACGGAAAGGCTATGCTGATGTTTTTTCCTTCGCCTATGTGAATTGTTACGTTATTATTGTTAGCGGGCACTGCGGCAGCAATTGAAGGTACTGCGGCAATTGTGCCGGCGGCATTAGGAGAATCGATATATTCAGGCGTTATGGGGGTTAGCGCATCAATGGTTTTGACGAGCGTAGCACCCAGCACCTGCTCTATTGCTAAGCAGTTGCCGGGTATAGCAAGCAAGCCGGATTCTTCTAAATCTGCAAAAATAGCTGGGTCTTCCAGGTTTTCAGGTGAAATTACCGTACCCGCTTCAAATTTGCAACAAGCCACGGCGGGGTCTTTTGCATGTTCTTTTGCTGTGGTAGCATTTATTGCCATAAAATCAACACCTTTCATTCAAGTGGTTTTTCTGTAAATCCTTCTGTCAGCCGCCCTCATTATGTGGTCGGTACTATGATATAGTTGCACCCCTAACCTAGGGGTCACACTGGCTAGTGTGTTGGTTCAGTCCTCGCAGGCGCTGCTTATTATGGCTTCTGCCCCTTGAGATTTTAGGCGCAAAGCAGCTTCTGCCTGCCCGGGGCATTTTCCCGGCATTTCGCAGCGATAGCGGCCGTTAACTTCTACCATGCGCTTGCAAAGGGTTTCGCTTACAACCGTACCGCCCATGTCGGCAACAATTTCGCGCATACGCTGGCTTGAAGCACCACATTCGCAAGCCAAAATTCCAAATTTTTTCTCCGCAACAGGAAAAGGCATTGCAACAAAGATGCCGCCTGTTGTTTTTGTTAAAACAGAATTTTCATGCCCACGCTCGCCTGTGAAAGGCCCGCCCAGCACAATTTCGCCGATGGGGGCAATATATCCGCCGCATTTGTGTACATAATGCGCTATAGGCGCGCCAATTGGCTGATCCATAAAAACCTGCGGGCTGTTGCCATATGTGTCGCCAAGCCGCCCACCCACCGTTATATCTTTAGTAATTACGGGCTTTCTAAGCTCAATGGCCTCGCACACCCTTTTAACGGTTTCTACATTAGAAACAAGGGCACCCACAGCAGAAGGCAACCGGCCAACCTCAAGCTGTATCCCTAAAACTTCCCGCACCACAACGCGCTCGTCACCGGCGGGGTAGATGTCGGACAAATATTTTATTTCCATGTCCGAATCGTTCTTTATCGCTTTCGCTATAGCAATAAGCGCGGCTTTGTTTTTTGGTTTGATGGCAACATAACCCTTTGCGGCATTAGTTATGTGCATAATATACTTCATGCCGCGTATAATGCCCTCTGCATCCTCTTCCAAAGCCCTTATATTATGAAAAAGGGTAGGCTCACATTCGGCGGCATTTAATATAATGCAGCCGCCTTCTAAATTAATATCAAATTTAATATGCGCAGGAAAGCCAGCACCACCAGCACCAACAACACCCGCCTCTTTTATCGCTTCCAAATTGCTTGCCGTATCCTTTATTTTTACATACTCTTCAGGTTGATGGGCATCGGGCTTTATTATCACGGCGGCATCGCTTATTTCTGCAACCCTTCCGTATACGCTGCTGTGTATATTTGCGCCAAGCCCATCGCACACGGCAATAAGCTGCCCCTTTTTAACAATGTCACCCACATTGATGACAGGAGCAGCCGCGCCGCCTATATGCTGTCTAAGCATTATTTCAATATTGTCGTATATGTTTTTCATCTCCGTTCGTTTTGCCATCTTGCTTCTTAATTATACTATTTAACGGAATTTTGTCAACATCTTTAAAATATCTATTTAACTTTTGTCCGCATTATGGTACAATCTTTCAGGAGATATTTATAAAAGGAAAAGAGGCTTGCTAAATGAGTAATAGCAGTGTTGTGAAGAAGAAAGATTCTATGTCTTTACTTGACTTTTTTTGCATAGGCTTCGGCTGCATTGTTGGGGTTGGCTGGGCGTTGACAGTAAACAGATGGATGGCAAACACAGGCGGGCCAATACCAGCTTCCATTGGCTATCTGGTGGCGTTGCTTTTTATGACGCCCATTGGCTTTGCTTATGCCGAGCTTGTGCCCATGATGCCCGTTGCGGGCGGCGGGGCGGCTTTTGCCCACAAAGCCTTCGGGGAAAGGATAGCTTTTATTTCCGGCTGGGCGTGCTTTGGCGGCTTTGTTTGGATATTGCCCTGGGAAGCAATTATGGTTGCCGAAATTGTAAGCATGATATTTCCCGGTATTTTATTTGAAGGCGGCTATCTTTACGCATTTCAAGGCTGGAATGTCCACATATCCCATATATTAATGGGCGCGGCATGTACCATCTTCTTGTTTATGCTAAATTTGCGCGGCGGCGGTGCTTCGGCTAAATTTCAGCGCATATTTGTTATTTTTATGATATGCGCCGCCATCATTGCGATAATTGCTGCCTTTTCGCGCTTTGATGCACAAAATTTAATGCCCGTTTACGAAAATGTGCGCGATAGACAGCACACAAACTTCTTCGGCGGCATGATGACGATATTGCTTTTGGCCCCCTTCTTTCTTGCGGGCTTTGAAACCATACCCCAAATGGCCGAAAATTCAAATGCAGACCCCAAAAGCATAGGCAAAGTTGTGATACTTTCCATAACGCTGGCTTGCTTGTTTTACGCAGTATTGCTCATTGCCCTTGGCGGTGCTATGCCGTGGATAGATTTTTGGGCAGATGGCGAATTCGGCACACCCGCGGCCGGGCTTTTGTTACGGTTTGTTTATGGAGATATCCCCGTTATAGGCAATGCGCTGTTTGTTATTTTGACCCTTGGCGCGCTAACAGGGCTTATAACAACATGGAACGGCTTTATGAAAGCATCGGCATATCTGCTGATGGGCATGGGGCGCGCAAAAATGGTGCCATCCTTTTTTACAAAGCTACACCCAAAATATGGAACCCCTTACGCAGGCCTGATATTTTGCGCAATAATTTCTATAATTGGCCCTTTTCTTGGATTTAATATGATAGACGGTATTACAGAGCTTGCAGGCGCAGCCTTTGTTACAACATGGTGCATAACGGCGTTTTGCCTGGTTAAGCTGCGCAAAACCATGCCGGATGCACATCGCCCGTATAAAATGCCCGGCGGCCCCGTGCTTGCCTTTATAGCAGGCAGCATAATGCTTGCGGCTTTGGTGTTTATGTTTTTGCCCTTTGGATGGAACCCGCTTTTCATGGGCTGGCTAACGGTGGCGTATTGCGTGGGCTGGGCGGCTGTGGGCGCGATGTTTTATTTGATGGCAAGCAAAGAGAGAAATTCTGTTTCGCCGGAAGAGCGCGCTCGCTCGTTGTTTGAAGCAAAAAAATAGGCCTGTCGCGTGGAGGTTAATTGATGGTTAGCGGAGATGTTGTTGTCATAGAAATTTTAATATATTGGCTTATTTCAGCCGCCGTAATTGTTTTTACAGATATGTATGCCAGAAAAAAGCTAGGCAAAAAATCTTTGGGATATCTATCGCTACGCATACCAAAATTTATAACAGTTGCAATAATTTCCATTATTTCAATAGCCATTATTTTATACACAAGATGGAACTATATAAGCATTGAAACCATGACTTTTTTAGGCGTGCCATATCTTGGCATGTGGTTTTATCATATCGTTGTTAATTTCAGAAGAATTAGAGCCGAGAGGACAAAGTAAACCTTTTAGGAAGGCCACGGCAGTTCAATTGCATTAACGATTGCGAGGCTAATTATAATTGAATAATGTTGATTTTATGCTGTCTGGATTGCTTCGGCCCTGAGCTGTATTGGCCTCTTAACCACCGTTGGCCTCGCAATGACGGTTGTACGTTGTGTTGTTATCAGGATGTCCGTGACAGTTGAATTGTCATTGCGAGGACTACGATGGTTGAATTATGATATAGTGCAAGTCCGAAGCAATCCAGATAGCCGATGAGTATAAATGTTGACATTGACGTAAGCTGGATTGCTTCGGCCCTGAGCTGTATTGGCCTCTTAACCACCATTGGCCTCGCAATGACAGTTGGACGTTGCGTTGTTGCCGGATGTCCACGGCAGTTAAACCGTCATTGCGAGGACTACGACAGTTGAATTATGATACAGTACAAGTCCGAAGCAATCCAGATAACCGATGTGTATAAATTTTGATGTTAACGTTGCCTGGATTGCTTCGGCCCTGCACTACACTGGCTTCTCAACCACCATTGGCCTCGCAATGACGGTTGTACGTTGCGTTGCTGCCGGATGTCCACGACAGTTCAATTGTATTGACAATTGCGAGGCCAACGGTATTTATGAAGCCTTTAGCCTTTAGGGCCGAAGCAGGCCTATTGACAAAGGGGGTTGAAGATATGGAGCTATGGTTTTTATATGCTATAGGGGCTGCAATATTTGCGGGATTAACAACGGTTTTAGCAAAAATTGGCCTAAAGGACGTAGATTCGCATTTAGCCACCGCGATACGCACCATGGTGGTGGTTGCTTTTTTATGGATAATTGTTTTTGCTGTCGGCTCTCAAGATGGTATTTGGCGCATGGACGGCACAACATGGATAGTTTTGATATTGTCCGGCCTTGCAACAGGCGGTGCTTGGCTGTGCAGGTTTCGCGCCTTAAAATTTGGAAATGTTAATAAAGTAACACCGATAACCAAATCCAGCACAATATTAACAATGCTATTGGCCTTCATATTTTTAAGAGAGCCTTTGGGATGGATTACGATAGTGGCCATGGTTTTGATGGGCACGGGCACATGGATGATGCTGGAGCTTAAAAAAACCAAAAAGAGCGGCGATGTCGAAAAAAATCCAAGAAAATCTTGGATTATTTTTGCGGTATTGGCAGCCGTTTTTGCAAGCCTTGTAGCCATTTTTGGCAGCATAGGCGTTTCTGACATGGATGCAAGCCTGTGGACAGCCATAAGAACCGTAATTGTAGCCCTTTTAAGCTGGCTTATGGTTTATGCCACAGGCGGACAAAAAGAAATTAAGAAGATAAAAATAAAGAGCTGGGTATTTTTGGTATTGTCGGGATTGGCAACGGGGGCAAGCTGGCTATTTTTCTATCATGCCCTTCAAATAGGAAATGCCAGCCTTGTTGTGCCTATCGACCAGCTAAGCATTGTTATCACCATGGGCTTTGCCCGCCTGTTTTTAGGAGAACGCTTTTCCAAACAAAGCCTCATCGGCCTTGCTATTTTAACCATAGGTATTTTGCTGCCTGTTTTTGCAACATGATATTAGAACCTGTTTAATTTGTTAAACCTGCGTATATCATTTCTAAATTAAAGCGCATCATATCATAGTATGTACCTGCAACATCGCCGGGTTGTGACAAAGAATCTGTAAACAGCATAGCAAACACAGGAATGCCTGTTTCTGCGGAAATTTGCTCGATATATTGGCTATCCACACTACTTTCTGCAAATAACGACCTTACTTCGGAATTATTAATTACAGTGATAAGCGCCAGCATTTGCTCTGGTGTGCCTTCTTCTTCGGCATTTAGCTCCCAGATGTATGCCTCGTTGAGGTTATAGGCCGCAGCAAAATACCTAAATGCGCCTTCCGAGCTTACCAGCAGCCTTCGAGAATCCGGGATATGGTCAAATCTTCCTACCCATTCATTATGCAGCGCATATAGCCTTGCAATATAGTTTTCGGCATTTTCTTGGAAGGCGGCAGCGTTTTCAGGAGAAAAACCGCTTAAAACCCTTGCGATATTTTCAACATAAACAATGCCTTTGCTAAGGTCCAGCCAAGCATGTGGGTCTTCTTCATCTTCCATGCCTTCCGTTAGCAAGAAAAACGGCGTTATGCCTTCGGTAACACGGAAATAATTGATGTTTTCAGCCATACCCGTGCTTTCCATAAGGTTTGTAAACCATTCGTTACCAACTTCCAAATTCCAGCCATTGAAAAAGATTATATCTGCGCCTGCAACGGCCATCATATCTGCGGGCAGGATATCATGCTCTTCCGGATTATCACCTATCGGTACGATGGTATAAATTTCAACCAAATCTCCGGCTACTTGATATACCATATCAGCTATGATGGAAATTGTTGCAACCACCTTAATTTGCTCTTGGCCTTGCCCTTGGTCTGCGGCAACTACGCCCGTGGAAGTACCATTGCCATCTCCGCAGGCCGCCAAAATAAACAATGACAATGCCGCTGTCATCAGCGTGTAAACTATTTTTTTCATAATAAATCAAACCCCCTCTAAGAACCTGTTTACTATCTCCATTCCGTCATATTTTCGGCTTATTTTCCACATGGCCGCGTTGCGCGCTCCTAGCAGATAGTCCCGTTATATGCCTTGGCGCTTTCGCTCTGCGAAAGTGGGCTTCGCCCAGTTTGCGTAGCAAACCGCTGGGTCGCGCGCGCCTTGCCCTGTGAAAAAACGCTCGAAAATATAACGAAAGCGAGATAGTAAACAGGTTCTAATGCCTTACATTTGAATTGTTCTTTATCTGGAAAATAAGCCCCTTTTTTGGCGCGAATATCAATGTTATGGTGAAAATGGCGGCCAATGTCAGCACAATGCTTGCCCCGGAAGGCATGTTAAATGTTAAGCTGAAAAACATGCCTATCATTGCCGCGGCCGCGCCTATGGTCATTGATAAAGCAATCATAACAGGCAGTCTATTTGTCAGAAGATAGCTTGTTGCGGCCGGTGCTATTATCATAGCAACAATTAAGATGGCACCCACAACCTGCAAAGATGTAACTATTACCAGCGTCAGCATAAAAAGAAAAGCGTAATGCATGGCCCTTGTTTTAAGGCCATATACCTTTGCCAGCGTTTCGTCAAAAGAGGTTATCAAAAGCTCTTTGTAAAGCAGCACGATAAAAAGAAGCAGCAATGCGCCAACAACAGAAATTGCCGTGATGTCAGATGCGCTAACGGTTAAAACATTGCCAAACAAGACGCTGTGCAGGTCTGTCACTGTCCTTATGCGGGATATCAATATCAAGCCCAAGGCAAAAAACGAGCTAAAGACAATGCCAATTATAGCGTCCTTTTTTAGTTTCGACTTTTCCGATATAAAGCCAATTGCAAAAGAAGCCAGCACGCCAAAAACGGTGGCCCCCATAAGGTGGCTTATGCCAAGCACTTGGCTGATGGCAACGCCGGGTATCACGGCATGGGCTATGGCATCTCCCATCAGCGACAGGCCGCGCAAAATGACGAAAGTGCCGATAGCTGCCGCTATAACGCCAACCAACACAGCCGCAATAACAGCCCGCCCCATAAAAGCATGGGTTATAATTATATCAAAAAAATTGCTTATCATGGCAGGCCCCCCTCGCTAAAAATCTTTATGAAAGAGCCCGCATATGCTTTAGCGATATTTTCTTTTGTAAAGACTTTTTTTGTATCGCCATAAGCGATAACTTCTTTGTTTAAAATGATAATTTCGTCGAAATAGTCGGCCACATTGTTAAGGTCATGATACACTGTTATTATGGTCTTTCCGTCGTCGCGCAGCCTTCGCAATATCTTCATAATTTTCTGCTCGCTATCTGCATCTATGCCGGCGAAGGGTTCGTCTAAAAATATTATTTGGGCATTTTGCGCCAGCACCCTGGCCAAAAAAACCCTTTGCAGCTGGCCGCCGGATAGCTCTCCTATCTGGGCTTTGGCATAGCCGGCCATCTCAACTTCCTGCAAAGCATCCATAACTTGTTTTCTATGTATTTTGCGCGGATATCTAAATAGGCCAATTTTCGGGAAAAGCCCAAGCATCACAACATCTTTCACCTGTATAGGAAAGTTTAAATCGTTATCAACCCTCTGCTTTACGTATGATGTCACTTTCTTTATATTTTCCATGGGTTCTCCATCAAAAGCAACTGTGCCCGATGAAGGCTGAACTAACTTTAAGATGGCCTTGATAAGTGTAGATTTGCCGGCGCCATTGGGGCCGATAATTCCAATAAGTTTGCCTTTACTAACGGAAAACGATATATTTTCTAATACCTTTATTCCGGAATAGCTAACGGACAGGTTGTTAACAGACAATATCTCCTTTAAATTGCAATTCATATCAACCCCATCCTCTCATATAGCTTCATGCTAAAAATAACATCGTCAGTTATCTTCAACTAACTATTATTGTATGATAATATTTCATTAATGTCAATGGTTATTTAAAGTTATTTTTTAAATTTTTATCAAATGGTTATCCTAAGCTAATTTTTTTGATTAGACAGATGACATTTCTTGCCATCTTGCGATGACGCAGGAGCTGGTTGGCTGGATTGCTTCGGCCTTGGGCTGTATCATAATTCAACTGTCGTAGTCCTCGCAATGACAATTGAACTGCCGCGGACATCCGGTATCAACACAACGTCCAACTGTCATTGCGAGGCCAATGGCGGTTGAAAAGCCAATGCAGTACAGGGCCGAAGCAATCCAGCTTACATGCTTTGGTTTGCAGCCTTTGGTCGTCCTAAAATGAAATATGTACATTTGAAGTTAAGTAAAAAGGTACACCAATTGTATTGCAAAAGAAATTGAAGCATGTTATAATATGGCTATTGACAGATTAAAATGTCATAATTTAAAAAATTTGCGGAAGGAGCAAAAAATTATGAACAAAAGAACAACAAGAGGCTTGCTGGCTTTTGTGCTTTCCCTTGTGATGGTTTTCAGCAGCATATCATCGGTGTTTGCCTATGAAAATGGCGCAGATGAAAATTATTACAGCGGGTTTGTGCAAGATGATGACGGGCATGGTTACGATTACGATGTATCATACGATTATGACGAAGATGAGGACGAAGATGAGGGTGAGTACCTTCTATTGCAAGAAGCGCAAGCCGTTATGGCATTTGGCGATGCGATAATGCCTGCCGGCATGACCATGCAGGGCAACATAGTTAGCGCGGGGCTTGAGCGTTCATTTGTAATAATGCCTGATGGCAGCCTTTGGGGCTGGGGCAATAATTGGAATGGTGGGCTTGGTGACGGCACAGGTATCGGCCGTAACGCGCCTGTTTGGATAATGGATAATGTGGTCTCGGTTTCAACCGGAGACAACCATACAATGGCAATTACGGCAGATGGCAACTTGTGGGGCTGGGGCGCCAATTGGGCCGGACAGCTTGGTGACGGCACAACCACAGACAGGTTTAGCCCTGTATTAATATCCGGCAATGTGGCGGCGGTTTCGGCTGGCGGCGGTCATACAATGGCCATTACAACCGATGGCAACTTGTGGGCTTGGGGCAGCAACCATTCCGGACAGCTTGGGGATGGCACCACCATAGATAGGCATAGCCCTGTACATGTAGCCGCCAATGTAACCCATGTTGCCGCCGGCGGCAGCCACACAATGGCTATTACAACCGATGGCAATCTGTGGGGCTGGGGCGACAACCATTCCGGGCAGCTTGGTAACGGTACAACTACAGGAGAGCTTGGCCCAATACATATAGCCGGCAATGTGGCCTATGTTTCTGCCAGCGGCAACCACACATTGGCGATAACAACCGATGGCACCCTGTGGGGTTGGGGCAGCAATTGGGCCGGACAGCTTGGTGACGGCACAACCACAGACAGGTTTAGCCCTGTATTGATAACTAACGGCATTGCTTACGTTTCGACAGGCGGCGCCCACACAATGGCTATCGCAACAGACGGTGCTTTGTGGGGTTGGGGCACCAATATGCATGGCGGACTTGGTGACGGAACAAACACAAATCGCTATTCTCCTATATGGATAATGGGTGATGTGGCGGCGGTTGCTACCAGCTTCGGACAACCTGCAAATTTTGCAGGCCACACATTAGTTATCACAAATGATGGCTGCCTATGGGCTTGGGGCGGCAATTGGAGTGGCCAGGTTGGCGATGGCACAACAACAAGCCGTAACATCCCCGTGATGATAAAATGCCATGATGGCGATTTGAATTTGGATATACAGCATAACAGAATAAGCGCAGGCGACGCGCATTCGTTTGCAATAACACCTGATGGCGGCCTGTGGGCTTGGGGTGCTAATGGGTCTGGGCAGCTTGGAGATGGCACAACCATAGACAGAGACAATCCGGTAAGAATAATGGATGATGTGGCTTTTGTTTCGGCTAGCAGCTCGCACACAATGGCTATCACAACCGATGGCAGGCTGTGGGGTTGGGGCTGGAACTGGCTTGGGCAGCTTGGCGATGGCACAACCACAGATAGGCACAGCCCTGTGTTGATAGCAAGCAATATTGTCTCTGTTTCAACTGGCGACTCTCACACAATGGCCGTCGCAACCGATGGCAGGCTGTGGGGTTGGGGCTCTAATTTTAATGGTCAGCTTGGTGATGGCACAACCATGAATAGGCACAGCCCTGTGCTAATAACTACTGGCATAGCATCTGTCTCGGCTGGTGATGGCCACACTATGGCTATTGCAACCGATGGCAGGCTGTGGGGTTGGGGTTCTAATTGGAATGGTCAGCTTGGTGATGGCACGACTATGAATAGACATACCCCTACATTGATAACTAATGGCATAGCCTTGGTTTCAGCCGGTGGTGGTCACACGATGGCTATCACAACCGATGGAAGCCTATTGGCTTGGGGCTCTAATTGGAATGGCCAGCTTGGCGATGGCACAACCACACACAGGCACAGCCCTGTAAGGATAAAGGATGGTGTAGTTTCGGTTTCAACCGGTGGCGTTCACACAATGGCCATTACAGTCGACAATGCCCTATGGGGCTGGGGTGGCAATTGGTGGGGCCAGATTGGTGATGGCACAACAATAAACAGGTATAGTCCTGTACGGATAATGGATGATGTAACCGAGGTTGCAGCTAGCAATATGTCATCTTCTGCTGCGGGCGGATACACTTTGGCAGTTAAAACCGATGGCAGCATTTGGGGCTGGGGTGGCAATTGGGTTAGCCAAGTTACCGGAGACGGCACAACTACAAGTCGCAGTAACCCTGTGAGGATAACCCCACCCGTAATTATTACGGCAGGCTTGGCAAATGTTCCGGCTTTTCTTTCGCCGCATATACCATATGCCTCATACGTGTTGCCGGGCGGTGCTGTGGGCCAGGCATACAGCCATACTTTTGAGGTTACAGGAGCCAGGCCAATAACATGGGCTATTACGCAAGGTGTGTTGCCCGCCGGCCTTAGCCTTGACGCAAACACCGGCATTATTTCAGGCATCCCCACAACAACGGGCCTATCCGTATTTAGGGTTGAAGCAACCAACTTTGGCGGCAGCGAAACACAGGTATTTTCTATTAACATATCAGATGCGCCGCAGATACAGCATAACAGGATAAGCGTAGGCGAATCGCATTCGCTTGTAATATTGCCTGACGGAAGCTTATGGGGTTGGGGCAACAATTGGGTTGGCCAGCTTGGTGATGGCACAACCACAAACAGAGACAATCCGGTGAGGATAAAGGATAATGTTGTTTCTGTCTCTGCTAACAGCGGTCACACAATGGCCATCACAGCAGATGGCAACCTATGGGGCTGGGGTCATAATTGGTCCGGCCAGCTTGGCGATGGCACAACCACGGATAGACATAGCCCTGTGCTGATAGCAAGCAATATTGTCGCTGTTTCGGCTGGTGGCACTTACACAATGGCCATAACAACAGATGGCAACCTATTGGGCTGGGGTGCCAATTGGGTAGGCCAGCTTGGTGATGGCACAACCACAAACAGATATAGCCCCGTGCTGATAGCAAGCAATATTGCCGCTGTTTCCGCCGGTGCTTCTCATACAATGGCCATAACAACAGACGGAAGCCTTTGGGGCTGGGGCAACAATTGGGCTGGCCAGGTTGGTGATGGCACAACCATAAACAGATATAGCCCTGTGATGATAGCAGGCAATATTGCCGCTGTTTCGACCGGCAGTTCTCATACAATAGCCATGACAACCAACAATAACGTATTTGGATGGGGCAGCAATTGGTTCGGCCAAATTGGTGACGGCACAACTACAAACAGATATAGCCCTGTGCAAATAAATTACAATGCTATTTCTGTTTCAGCCGGTGGCAGCCATACGATGATTATCAAAGCCAACGGTACTTTGTTGGCATGGGGCGCAAATTGGGACGGCCAGCTTGGTGACGGCACAACCATAGACAGGCATAGCCCTGTGCACATTATGGATGATGTATATGCTGTTGCACCCGGCAATAACGCCGCCGGTACTGCGGGCGGCCATTCCTTAGCGCTTAAGGCTGACGGCAGCCTTTGGGGCTGGGGCACCAATTGGAACAGCCAAGTTACCGGAGATGGCACAAACACAACCCAGCTTTCTCCTGTAAGAATAACCCCGCCAACAATAATAACAGACGGTCTAACAAGCAATCCCAATATACCCGGCTCGCCATATGACATAGGTATCATTATGCGAGGCAACTATTTCACCCGCACCTTTGAAGCAACGGGTGCCAGGCCAATAACCTGGGCCGTTACGGATACCGAATCATTGCCGCCGGGCTTACAATTTTATGCGGAAACCGGTGTTCTTTCAGGCATTCCCATACAATCCGGGATATTTGAATTTACAATTGAAGCAACCAACTTTGGCGGCACAAGCTCTCAAACATTTACCATTTTGGTTTTCGGGCGCGATTTTCAAGTGTTTCGTCAGCATAATAGGGTAAGCGCAGGCGGCACAAGCTCGTTTGCAATAATGCATGATAGCACCCTATGGGCTTGGGGCAACAATTCTTCCGGGCAGCTTGGAGACGGCACAACCATAGACAGACATGATCCTGTAAAGATAATGGATGATGTGGTTTATGTTTCAACCAGCGGCTCTCATACAATGGCTATTACATCCAATGGCGATTTATGGGGCTGGGGTGCCAATGGGGCTGGCCAAATTGGCGATGGCACAACCACACACAGGCACAGCCCTGTGTTGATAGCAAGAAATATTTCCGCTGTTTCGGCCGGTGGCAACCACACAGTGGCCGTGGAAACTGTTAACGGCCGCCTGTTGGCTTGGGGTAACAATCATTTTGGTCAGCTTGGCGATGGTACAACAATAGATAGGCACAGCCCGGTACCTATAATGAGCGGTATCGCTTCGGTATCAGCAGGAAGTGGCCACACAATGGCCGTCGCAACCAATGGCCATCTATTTGCTTGGGGCCACAATTGGGGCTTGCTTGGCACCGGAGACACCGAAGAGCGGCATAGCCCTTATTTGATAATGTACAATGTGGCTTCGGTTTCAACCGGCAACATCCACACAATGGCCGTTACGCGTGACGGTGAGCTTTGGGGCTGGGGCCATAATTGGAATGGCCAAATTGGCGACGGCACAATCATAACCAGACACAGCCCTGTGTTGGTAGCTGATAATATAAGGTCAGTTTCGGTTGGCGGTGCCTTTACGATGGCTGTCAAAACCGATAACAGCCTGTGGGGCTGGGGCAGCAATTGGAATGGCTCTCTTGGCGATGGCACAACCATAGACAGGCACCTTCCTGTGTGGATTATGGATGGCGTCCTTGAGGTTTCGTCAACGACAGGCAGCCTTTGCACTGTAGCCGCAACCGGCCATACCTTGATAACTACAGCGCATGGTTGTTTTTGGGCTTGGGGCGACAATAATAATGGCCAAGTTGGCGACGGTACTTTTAACCACCACCATCAGCCCATCAGAATAACCCCGCCGACAATAATAACAGAGGGTTTGGCAATTCATTCTACCCCAGTTGCCGGCGTACCACCACATATCTACCAACTTCCAAACGCCGCCATGGGCCAACCATACACCTTCACCCTTGAAGCCACAGGTGCCGGGCCAATAGTATGGTCTGTTTCAACATGGGGCACACCATTGCCTAATGGCCTAAGCCTTAACCCACATACAGGCGTTATTTCAGGAACTTCCGCAACATCCGGTGAAGTAATAGTTTGGATTGAGGCATCCAACTTCGGCGGCAGCACATTGCAAGCTTTTGCCATAACAACAGGGGGCAGCAATGGCGTTGACGCAGACAAAAACCTAACGCACCACTACGCAACCATGTCCGCGTCTTCTTCATTTAATCCGGTAAATACACCGCCTCATAATGCAAACGACGGCAACCATACAGCTAATGTATGGCGTCCCGCAGCACCGGGAAGCGGCTATCTAACTGCCAGGTTTGATGAAGCGAAAAACTTTAACCAGATAACTATCTATCAAAATGGCCAAAGAATACGCAATTATCAGCTTAAATATTCCAACGATGGCGTAACATGGAATATACTTCACTCTGGCGCCGAAACGCCATCGGTTACGTCTACCTACAACTTCACCAATACCATAACGGCACAATATGTGCGCTTGGTTATAGGAAATTCTCTAAATGATAACCCGGCTGCGGTGTTCCAGTTTGATATACGTTATATCAATTTAACTTAAAAATCGCCTCAGCTCGCGCGCGGACACACACTTGGCCGTCGGCGCTAGCGCCGACATGCTGTCTGTATCCGCGCGCGGCCTCGTTGTTTTTAAGTAAAATTGCTATATATGCCATAGACGGCGCAAGACATCATCACAAAACTTAAAAAATAAACAACCCCATCCGGCACTGCCGGATGGGGTTGTTTGCTGTTCAAATTATGGCAAAAGCACTTTCTTAATTTTTTCCAGCGCGTCTATCAGCTCTTCTTTTGTGATAACAAGGGGCGGGGTGAAACGTATGGTTTGATGATGGGTTTCTTTGCACAAAAGGCCAAGCTCCATCAGCTTTTCACAGAAAGGCCTTGCAAGGCCGCATTCTTCTTTAATTTCAACGCCAACGAAGAGGCCCATACCGCGGATTTCTTTAACATATGGGCTGTTCATTTTCGCAAGCTCGTCCATAAAGAATTGCCCAAGGGTTGCGGACTTTTCCACAAGATTTTCATCTTCCAAAACTTCCAGCGCAGCCTTACCAACAGCCGCCCCAAGGGGGTTGCCGCCGAAGGTAGAGCCATGGTCCCCCGGGCGGAAAACAGACATAACCTCATCATTTGAAAGCATGGCAGAAACAGGATAAACACCGCCGCCAAGGGCTTTGCCCACAGCCAAAACGTCAGGACGGATGCCTTCATGCTCAAAACAGAACAGCTTGCCTGTACGCCCAAAACCTGTTTGAATTTCATCCAAAATCATCATCATCTTATGCTTGTCGCAAAGGGCGCGCACTTCTTTTAGATAGCCCTTAGGCGGGATGATAACACCAGCCTCGCCTTGGGCAGGCTCTAGCATAACACCGATGGTTTTTGGCGTAATTGCAGCTTCCATAGCGGCCGCATCGCCATAAGGCACGATAACAAAGCCCGGCGTGAAAGGCCCAAAGCCTTCTCTGTACTGCGGCTCTGAAGAAAAGCTGATGGCTGTGATGGTGCGGCCATGGAAATTGTCTCTGGCAACTATAATTTCGCCATCTTCGATGCCCTTTGTCTTTAGGGCCCATTTGCGCACAGCTTTTATGCAGGTTTCTACGGCCTCTGCGCCTGTGTTCATAGGTAAAGACTTTGAAAAACCGGACATATCACAAAGCTTTTTCAAAAAGTCGCCCATTTGGTCGTTATGAAAAGCGCGGGATGTGATGGTTATTTTGTCGGCTTGGTCTTTTAAAGCTTTGATGATTTTCGGATGCCTATGGCCTTGGTTAAGGGACGAATAAGCCGACAGCATGTCCATATAGGTGTTGCCGTCAACGTCTTTCACCCAAATGCCCTCGCCTTCGCTTAAAACAACCGGCAAAGGCTTGTAATTGGTTGCACTTACTTCATTTACCAAATTAATTGTCTTTTCGGTTTGATGCATAAAAAGTAATCCCCTCTCTCGAAATAGTATGTACACTTATCATAATATTTTCGTTGCCCGATGTCAAGGATTATGTTATTATGTTATTGAAATGATTTATTTTTTGTCGAAAGGATGATTTTCGTGAGACTTTCAGAGCATCCTATATTGGATTTTAAACGCGGCAACCCCGTTACATTTACCTTTGACGGTGCCACCATCACCGCCTTTGAAGGCGAAACCATCGCCGCCGCCCTGCACGCCGCGGGTATACGCACGCTGATGCACAGCACGGATAAAAAACGGCCCCGAGGGCTGTATTGCGCCATCGGCAATTGCTCTTCCTGCACAATGGTGGTGGATGGCGAGGCCAATGTGCGCAGCTGTATAGAGCTTGTGCGCGACGGCATGGTGGTTAAAACGCAAACGGACAAGGGGGCTTTGGTGTGATATCATTTCCGGACGAAACCTTATGCATACAATAGACCTTGACTTGATATTAACATTGCCTGGATTGCTTCGACCTTGAACTGTATTGGTTCTTTCACTTGCCGTTGGCCTCGCAATAAACTTGTAACGAAATTAAAAACATGCTATAATGCCCATATGATTATTACAAAATACGAAAATCTTAAAAACTATAACGAGGTCGATTTTAAAGCGGTAACGGGCGTA
>Ga0123355_10004438_pt1 | contig 20412 bp, 10 predicted proteins | sample TergutEmb28metaG_3_FD_89872 | JGI IMG/M metagenome (GOLD analysis project Ga0123355, IMG submission 89872) | Embiratermes neotenicus P1 segment gut microbial communities from Petit-Saut dam, French Guiana - Emb289 P1 | ecosystem: Host-associated > Arthropoda: Insects > Digestive system > Gut ...
ATATATATATATATATATATATATATATATATATATGCACCAGCATATATATCAGAGTTAAAAGGAGGTGTTCTGAAACTGCTTCTCCTTGTATGAGTAGTAATGCAGCAGAAGTATAATAATTTCTAGTAATTACAGAACATCAGAGAGTGTAGATTTGATGGTATTATTAAAAAATTTACATGTTTTCTACACCTGACTGCCGAGTGTAAAACGGTTGGAGACAGACATAAAAAATGTACATGGGATGCACAATTTTCTGTTATATCGGGACACAGGAAAATGATGCATTTTTATTTACTGTGATTTAGTAGAAATTAAAAGTTGTTATTAATTACCACTTGCAAAGGTATATTTAAAAATGGTATGTAATTTTGAAATTTTGAGAAGTATTTATGTGTTTCATTTCATTTCACAGGTAGTTTAGTAGAATGTGATAAATTGAACTTCTTTACTAATGGTGGAGGTTTTGTTGCAGGCAATTCAATGCTGAGCTGCCGCCACAGATGTGGTACATGGTCAAATGCTTCTACCTGCTTCTTTCAGCATATCAAATAAGAAGTGGATATCCCACTCGCATCCTTGGAAATGTGCTGTGTAAACGCTACAATGGCCTAAACATGGTCCTTTTTAAAGGGTACGGAGTCATTGTATCCCTAGGGCACTATATGAATCTGCTTTCTCTCTTGATGCCCTTCTTATTATGTATTTCCAGTTAATTACAGGCAGGTCTTAAACAACTTGAAAATTTACACCACTTTTTTAAATTTACACAATAATTTTTAGTTTAATGCGATTTGGCATAGACAATCCAAGTCTGCATTTATCTTGTGTATTAGGTTAGCAGAAAGTGATGTCACTGTCACACTGTTGGTCACAAGTATGCATTGGTTATGTTGGTGATGCAGTATCATGGCTCATTTATTTTTCGGTTCAACAGCATTGGCTTTTGTTCCCAACGTGAGTGAGAAATGTAAATCCACATCCCTTAATGCAATCCAAATTAAAACTCTGTGAAAGGCAATTGGTATATAAGAGAAGTTAAGACGTAATAAGCTGACTTGAAAAGGGTGAACAAACTGCTGACATATGCCATAATGTTAGACATGCTTATAGTAGTACATGTACTATGTAATGTGATAATGCTGATAGAATGCAAGAAAATGCTAAGTGTTTAGATAACATTAAATGCTAACAATCTGAAGCAGGGAGTGTTTGTGTGTACCACAGTATGAACTAGACTAAAAACTCTGGATGTTAGTCTTACATTTTTATTGCATTAGAAATAAGTAAATGAATAAATATATTGTGTAGAAATGTGCATGTACTGTATAGAAATGTATAGATATGGTATATACAATACATATATACTCTAAAAATCTGTGTTTCCACTAGTGGTATAGTCATATGCTATGTAGCATGAGGTTGTAGGTCCCCCACCCCCTGGAAATACACTGTTTTAACTGGGAATTTTGTGTTTGATTTGTTTGAATTTTTCAGGAACATAACTGTGGCATTAAATGATACCTGCCTATATGCTAATGATTCCTTATTGAACTTCTAAAAGGGAAAAATTTGGGTATATTATGGTACCATGCCCTTTATATGAATTCCCATACAAGTGGCCAAATTTGAGGCATATGTCCTATCTTCAGCAGTAAGTTTATTAACATATTTATTGAATTAAGTGAGCTGTAAACCCTGATTAAGTTGAGTGATATTATTGTGAGCTGTCACCACCATAACCAAATCTCAGTCCACGTATGAGTCACAGCTGGTGTGGTTGTGTTTTGTTGCACAAAAGTGTTACTTCAAGTGCCTGTAACATTTACAAATGAGGAGTTTACCAATGTGCGGTTTGTATACAGTTTCTGCAGTGGAAGTAGTAGAAGGGCTTGTAATTAATTTTAACTTGGAATGTCCAAGGTTTGTGGAGTGAGGCAAAGCATGTCTTTGCAGGTTTATGGCTGTGCCTTTCTTGTTTGAGCTTCGTGCACTTATGGACTGGATGTGGACTGATACATCAATGACGATTTGGGACTGGCTGAAGATGGAGGACATTTTTGCAAACATATTTCAGCACAAGTGTGCAAGGCATATGGAGTCTGAATATCCACAGGCTCGTGGGGAGAAGAAGAAACCATTAGTCAAATACCTTATGGGAGGTGGTGCTCTGTTCTTTATCATTGCTATCATCTGGTTTCCATTGGTTTTATTTGCTCTTGGCAGTACTGTTGGCCAACCTAACCTCCCACATGATGTAACAGTTAAAATGGATATTGGTAACTATCAGCCCATTTATAAAATGTCAGCACAGAACAACAGTTTCAGCACTCTTGACAAGTAAGTGTGAGTGAAGTATTGTCTGGTAAATTTTGGAGCTGTGCTTCTAGAAGTTGTGGCATATATCACACTGATGTGAATGTCAATCAGTCAAGTGACTGCACATATGTGGTAGCTTTAAAATGATCCCCTAGCACATCTAGACACTTCTGCCAGCAACCTTAAAGGTGTTGGAAACATTCCTGGAAACCATTTTGTGAAAGCCTTTTCATCTCTTCTGTCGCATTCTTATTTATGTCAGTAGCTTCACAAAAGCGCCATCCCTTCAATGCTGATTTTAGTCAAGGGACAAGTTAAATATCAGCTGGAGCCAGGTCAGTAGAGTATGGGAGATGCACCAGTGTTGTCACATTGTTCTGTGCTAAGAAATCCTTGACTAAAACTGAGGGTGTCCTGGAGCATTGTTGTGAAGGAGAAACCAGCTGTTGGTTCTCCATTTTTCAGGGCATTTCCTTCAGACCGCATCCCTGAGGCAATGAAGGAAGTCAATATACATTTCTTTATTCACAGTTATACCACAGGTATTATACCAGCAAATTCCAAAAAAATTTTGAAGCTACTGCATATTCAGAACGATATTTGAGATTAATGTTAAATCATATTTGTCAACAGTGTTACAGCAAATCAGTACAAATAATAACAACATATGCAGAGGAATAACTAGCCATGTTTTTATATTTGCATTTACCAGTACATGTTCAGAGATGTACTAGAATATCTAGAGGCCCTTCCACTAAAGTTAATGCAGAATATTTCCTATGGCAGTGTGCCTTTTTTCAATTTAAATTTCTTAAACATTACTGTGCATTAATAAAGAATATTTACCTCCCCCACACAGCAATATCAACATAACCTGTAGCAGGGTCAAGTCATTCATCTTTCTTACAATCTGCATCAGCCAACATGATTCCAGACATTGACTTGGAGATCAGGTAGTCTCCTGATTGCAGCCCTCTCCCGCTTATTACAGGGATTCCAGTACCTCTTAGTACACCACTGGAACTTATTACCACACATTAAGTACTGCATGTGTAATGGGGACAGCTGCAGTCACTGTTATCAAATATTCCCTTTCATAAAACAGTAACTGTCCTTGCTACAGTATGTCTCAGTTGCACATTAAATTGTATGTCCAGTGTTTTTTCCTCATATGATGATTTATCATTATCATAGTTGTACTGTATGAAACACCAGTTTTTCTTTGATGATGTTGCAGAATGAGTGTACAGACATGGAATAAACTGAACAATGCATACTTGACAAATAGAGCTGCCTTAACTTTCCTATCCGATTATGACCATACAGATATTGCAGTTGTTAGAATGAGTAATTCTTCAAGGATGGTGTGGGGCATCTCTCAGCCTGATAGAGACAACCTCATTGCAGATCTTCTGTCCAGTAAGTAGTATTGGAAGCCAAGTGCCTTGCTGGAGAAGTAGGTTACTGCTAGGGCCTACAAAGGCAGTCCAGGCTGATAGAAACATCACCTGATCAGATTAAAACATTGTGAGCAAGGTGACACTAGCTTCCATTATTGTTTTGGAATTTTACAATTAAGAATATGCAACTAACTGGAGGATGTTCTGGATAACAGTTGTAAAGTGCTTGCAAAGAAAGTCTTGTTCAGTCCTGGCCAAACTGGCAAAATATTTCCCTCACACCAAGCAGGCAAAGGATATTTGCCTGCTTGGCCTATTTGTCATTTTAAATGTACACCTAACACTAGTGAAACATGTGGAACATAATCCTTTGTATCACTCAGTAATTGAATCGCTTGTTTGTTATTCAAACAAAGTTCTTTATTATGTTTATAAGAGCCCTGTACGTGCTTGTGTCTTGTTTATTTCATCATACTTGATTTGAACTCCCTAACAGTATGTTATGAAGCTCCTCGTGCATTTTTTAGACCACCTAATACTTCCTCTTACATAAGTAAAAATATTCTCCTCAGCTTTATGTTCTGAACAAGCCTCAGTCTATCTTATCTTTCTGTTTTTCCAGCCAAACTGATTGTGATAAGGTTCCAGTGGACTGTGTCACGGTCGAGCCCTAATCCGAAGACTCCGGGGGAGGCTAGTGACTCCCATGTTTATGAGCTACAGGCTCTTGTAGATGGCAAACCCAACCCCCAGAGACAGTTTCTTATTAACATGTTGTTGAATGGGACAAGTGACAAGGCATTGATTCCTAACATCTTTCCTAAATTCTTGAAGGTTTCCAATCGTGGAACAGCTACTCCTATCACACAACTCATGGAGCCAATTGGTAAGTCTTGGATATAATAACTTTCTGTAGAGTCATTTCCTAAAGCAAGTTTCAGAATCTAGAGGTACCAGATACAAGTACCATACTGAAAGCACGTATTAGAGCAACTTATTGTAGGCTAGGAATCATGTGGCTGTTAGTATCGTCTCTTATTTCCAACCTGAAGTACAATGGCATGCCCAAGTGTACCAATAAAATTATTACAACAAACTGCCTGTCAGTAATATTTTGTTTCATCAGCATGCTGTGATTGAATTTCATGCTAAGAGGAACCATATGGCTGCAAACATTGTTAGTCAGCTTTGTCATGTGTAAGGAGATCTGTGCACAGGTTCCTGCAATGTTAAGCACTGGGTGAAACACTAAAGAGTTGACAACTGACAGTACTGATCTGCCTGATAATGGTCAACCAAGAATCATCAGCACAAATGAACAAACTTGAAGTTCATCTTTTTCAATTGAAGCCAACTAGGTGCACACTGCTTCTTAGTATATTTATGTGTGCACCTAGTTGGCGTCATTTGAAAAAGATTATACAGGAATGCATGGTCAACAAAACATAAAACCTTGATGTTCATGTTTCATCAAATATGACCAAAGAGTGATGGTTACAGAGTTTTAGCAGAGCTTGAAATCAGACACAGTCCCATGCAGAAAATAATATTGACTTTGAAATATCAGAAAGTATGTTGCTATTCAGTTCTTTGTTGGTCAGTGGATGAACACAAAGTCACATATTGATGTGAAATCATAGCTTCTTGAAGCACATGCTCCTGAGTGTGACTTCGTTCTGAATGTCATGACTGGTGATTTCACCATTTCTGCCTTAGAACAAAGTAACAAAGCTGAGAATGGCATTACAGTACACCTCAGAAGAAGCAGAAGGCCAGAACAGTGCCCCCATTTTGTAAAGATGTGGAAACAATCTTATGCTATACAGAGGAAGTACAAACTGTACATACTGGTTGATATGCAAGCCACAGAGGATTCTGTGAATGCCACTCCCTATGTTCTAAACTACCAGCCATTTGGAACTCTGAAAGATCATGTGAGGAGCCATCACTAAGAAAATTATGTGGCAGTCCAGGAAGCCTTGCATATGTGATTGCAGAATGCTCAAATGGACTAGTAAATCTGATAAAGTGCCAATAGAAATGTATGGATCATAGTGAGAATATTTTGGATTTGTGTCATGTGTAGCTGTTGAGGATTGATACCTGTTTTTGCACACACACCTTTATATTAACAATACATAAATGTGCTCTTGGTGAAAGTATAATCAGTCTGTCCACCTTTGCCTTAGAACTCTAATGCTGTCACTGCAGATACACTCAGAATTCAGTTGTGCATGTGGGGTGGGTTATTATTTAGCACTATAAAATTCTTATATCTGGAAGTTGTTTTATAGTTAATTCTTATATATTTGTTACTTAAAATGTATGTTCCATTCACTACTTATAATTTCTCATTTTTAGCTTTTGTACACATTATCATTAATGGGTACTGGTCCCAATCCCATGGGGTAAAGCGACTAGAGCGTGGAAGTTAACCACTCAACACCATCTAGTGCTGAGGCTAAGAATGAGTAGAGTTATAGCTCTACTCCCCATATATGCCTTAAAGGCATAGGCAGGAAAAACTTTACCTTTGCTCATTAACATTTTTTTGTTTCCTTGTTTAGTAATTGGAAAAGTTAATCACAGTGATTGCATAGTGTCTAAGGAACATACAGTCTTTGACTTTTAAAGACTAGAACTATGATTTGTACCTTGCTTGGAGCATTGATGTATGTATTCTTGTTTTGCTGTTTTGTGTTGCATTATTCTTTGTGGTTGGAGGCCTCAGATTATCATATCTGTTGTCAATGGTTTAAAATATTTATACTTTCAGAAGTTCAGTCTGAAACAGAAGAGGCTAAGGGGTATTATTATAATAAACATTTACTATTTGGTGGCATTGCTTCTTTAAGAGCTGTCAGTGTTGTGTGATCACATGATTGCTGGATATAATACTTAGCTTGTTAAAATGAAAAGTGGAATGATGGTGCTGAATTTGCTGCAAATGGTGGTACAGCAATACACTTTAGCATATGCAACACGTGCAGGCCTTTCTTAAAAAGTAGTTTCCTGAACTTGTGTATTCCATAATTTTTGTTTGAGTTGTCCGTATTCGGTATGCTTGTATTGTAAGGTCTTATTCTATTGCCACATATTTTATACTGCAAGTAATTTTTCCCCTTTTATCTGCTTGTTAAGGTGATAACATGTGCATCAGTTCAGATGTCTGAGAGCATTCTATGTGGGTCCATAGACACTGTCATGGATGGAGATCAGAAAAAGAGGAGAAGGAATTAAGATCTGTGAATTAAGTACTTTGTTTTCTTTTCCTGTCATTTTTTCCTGTGTTATACCCTTTTTCATGTTGATATATCGCATTACAGCTTCTCATCTTGACACGGCATATAGAAATCTCAGTCTGGAATATAACGGAGACAATGGTTCCAGCGGCCAGGGTTGGTGGTCCCTCACAGAAACATGCAGTGATGAGAATTATGAAAAATTCTTAAAGAAAATAGATGATGATCACTGTAGTAAATTAGTTATGTACACTTTCAACGACAGATCCTTCCCCAAAACTCTGAACTTCATTTCTGGAGAAGGGTAAGCCGTATCCATTATTTAATAATATTTAATTGAACTGCAAACAATTCTTGCACTGGTTCCTTGAATTTAGTAAATCTATTCAACTTTAAAGAGAGTGTCTTTGTAGCAGAATTTTTGTTAAATGTGTTTTATGTCTGTCCAAAAACTGTAGTTCAATCAGTGTTCCGAAAACTGTTGTATTTTTATTTTATCCTAACTTAGTTCATATTATATGGCTCTGCTCTTGAGTTTTGACTGATCTCTCCTCTCATTTTATAATTTTTAAACCTCATACGGGTTTTTGCCTTCAATACTGAGGTTTTCACAGGGGTGACTATGAAGTATCCTTCTTGTGGAATGTGACACCATGCATTCTGATTGATATTTAATAATATTTCAATGAAAACTACTGCCACAGTCTTTAACGTAGATGATGGAGGTAGAGAGTTCCTCTGGAACATGTGTAAATTTTCACCATACTATATGGTACCACATCTCAAAACACTGCAGTCTTCAAAATTATGCGTATTAGTTCCATTGAATGTCTTATATTATTATAAGCAATTAAAAAGTTGCATGTAAACAAGCGTACATAAAATTTTGGGTAGTACAGTTTATTTGTTATGTGAAATTTTATGCCAGCATTTATTTGGAAAAACATTCTTTGGAATATTAACAATTTTAAGGATTTCTAATGCTACTTTTGAGGCTTTAAATGCATTTCAAAATTGCATTTTACTGCGTCGGTGTTCTTGCCTGTTTATGTTCACTTGGTGCCCATTGTTGCATTATTCAGATGACATTTTGGGTTATTTATTATGACGGTTGTAATGTGAGACTCACCTGATTATTGTGTAAATTGTTGAGATACAATTATCAAATTTGCTGGCCAAGTGTCACCACATTTTTGACTAATTTACCTGCTACTCTAATATTTGACATAGCCATCCAGTTTCTTAATGCTGTCCTCTGTATTTTATGCTGAAGTACTGTAAGTTATACTGAAGTATTGTTAATTTTAAAAGCAAATGACCAAACATTATGGGCATTGTATTAAATGGGTTAAAATTATCCAGTTTATATCACATATACTGAAATTACATGCCAGGCATTGTAGTTAATGCTAAGTACATCGGCAATATAGTACGACACTTCATGTTCAACACACCAGCAGCATATCATACCACTTTATGTTCAGCACAGCAGTATATCATACCACTTCATGTTCAACACATCAGAGAATGTCATACCACTTTATGCTGAACACATCTACAGTATATTTACCTGTTCATGCTCAGCATATCAGCAGGATGTGATACCAGTTCATGTTCAACACATTAGCAGATATACATTGTGCTGAACACTTCTGCCATATATCATACCAATTCATACTCATTATATCAGCAGTATATTATACCGTTTCATGCGTAACACATCAGCAGCATTTCATGCTGGTAATGACCACTAGTAGCTGAATTTCAGAAATGAATAAGGCAGTAGATAAATTAGAGTGTTCAAGGACTACACAATGAAGGCATATAGGAGTGGAGGTGAAGTGCTGTACATTCTCATCTTTGACACTATGTGAATATGTGTGGTTAGCTTCAAGTTCTGTCCACCTCACAACCACAAAAGAGCCTTCAGGATCTATAGTATGTGAGTCTGAGTGGGCTGCAGAGCTGGTCTGGAAATGGTATTGAAGAGAAAGATGCCGGCTATTTTGAGCAGTAGATTTCCACCTCTGTTCTGACTGTCTGACCAAGGTCTACTGATTTCCTAGTGATTAGGTCACTTTTCAAATTTAAGTAATATTTCTTTTCCATCAGCCCTTTCTACCATGTGTTCGCTACTTGAACTTTAGAATTAGATTATGTCTTAATTTACAGATTAACCTAATTTAAAAATTGTTTATAATAAAGTCATTCAAAATTATGTTGCTTCATTGCTGCAGAATGGAATGTTATTTATTTAAAATCCCAGAAGACTCTTAAGGAATTGAATATTAATGTAATGGAAATCAGTTGAACTACAATTTCATAGTTCATCACTGCAAGTTATAGTGAAGTTTTCCTTTGTGAATAATGTCATATAGGTTTATTGAAATATCATTGTCTTTTAATTATTTATAACATATATATTGTAATGAAGATTCACATCTGTTGACCATCTACATATGATTGAAACATGCTAACCTACTAAATTGAATTTTTTTGCTAGAACGTAAATTTGTGTTACATTAATATAACTTAACAGCATTACATTTTACAGCTTGAAGTCTGTGTAATGGAGAAGTAGGATTTGTGAGTTCTGTGTGTACGATTTTGTTTTGTACCATAATTTAATATAAATTTCTATTGAAAGAACATTATTTTTATTCAGGACCCCGTTGTTTTTGTGGTTTTAATCATTTAAATTTTAGATATATATTTTTGTTTCTTTATCTTAGAATCATAGGTTTATACATCGGCCTGGTCCTTCTGTTTTCTAAAATCATCCGAGGCATCATGACTGGTTTGTTGGAGCAGATCATGTTTACAGAATTGCCATGTGTGGATCGTATCTTGCAGGTAACTGTATTGCAAAATAGTTGATACACAAATATGAATTGTGAAGTATTAATGATGCGTTGTTAATTGTATTGTCAGAATCATCGGTATGTACACAACGATGGTTTTGATCATCAGTAGTATTGTGCGTGGGTACTTCACTGGAATCTTCAGTACCATCATGTTTGATGACTTGCCCAATGTTGATCGGGTCCTCCAGGTAAGGTTCTCATTGATCTGTGAACGAGCACTGTACAGATTAGCCAGCACTGTACAGCATGGTGATAACTCTTCATCTGTGAGGCATGCCAAACAGTGCAGCATGGTCATCATCTTCAATGCAGCATGGCCAACATCTCTTCAGAAATACATGTTTCTGTCTTCAGTTGTTTTGGTTGAGTTATGTCATGAACATTTAACACTGCTTCCCCATGCCTTATGCTTCCTTCTACTTCGAAACTGCCTGTAGGAAGTAACAAGTTGTCAGTTTTGTGTCACCCTTAGCAGTTGTTTAATTTTGGGGGGTCATCCTACATTTGGATAAATACATTTTCCCTTGGCAGATGTGTTTTATTTGGGGTGTTCATCTTAGGTTAGAGTCATCTTGCATTCAGGTAAACACAGTATGATGTCTTGACTAAAGAGGATTTTTCAAGCATACTCAATTTGAAATGTCGTTTTATGGCCCTGAACTTGAAATAATCATCCACATGTCTTCTATACTAGTATGCTATGTATATTTAAAAATTTGCAGTGAGTCTCAACCAGTTACTTGAATGGCCAAAGAATATTCATGACATAACTGGGCCAGTCTTCTACAGCATCAGCAGACACCAGCTACACATTTGTTCTGCAAAGATGACGTGTATATTCTCGACAAACACTGCATGATATGTACAGACCAACTCTTCATAGCTACATAAATGTTCAGAGCTGTGAATTTGAATGAGGGCATTTCCAACTGTGAATATATTCAGTAGTTCTGTGTCAGCTTGGAAATATCAGTCAGTGGACAAAAAGAGTGCGAAAATTCCTTCCAGAAGTAATGGCTATGATCTATGCATGTAATGGATGAGGTGATGTGATGTCTTCTTATGTGCTTGTGAAACAACAGGCAGTGGGGAAGATCCTATGGAAAATGCTACATGAACACACAAGATGTGTAAAACACCACAGAAAAACCCAACACTGAATAATATTCTAAGACTGGGGAGCTAGTGACTGTACAGCTGTAGTAATGCTTTGAGAGATCACACATGTGTACAAAGAAATGTTATGATACTGTGAATAATTATGTGTTCTTTGCACATTGTAAATAAAGTGATTGCTTAATTTCTTTCTCTGCCTGTCCACAAGTTTCATCTGCAGAATTACATTATATTTTACAATAAACTTTAGTGTTTGATGTCCACATTAGAAGTTGTCATGTAATTTTGATCCATATAAGTCAGTGAAGAATGAATTTACACATGTCATAAAATTGATACCAAAATTTCATTAAGGTTTCTGTCTTTGTTTAAAAAGTTTTTCATTGTCATGTATACTTAATGGCATAAGAATGAAGCAAAATTAATTTCTTACAAATAAGCTTAGCAAAAGTGAGTGTGTATTTGCAGCAAATGCATATCAGGGCAAAGGTTTACAGAATTGCAAAGAACACATTTAAAAAAACATACTCCATATTGAGGTACACATTTACATTCTTGTTTTAATAACAGATGAGTGTCTGCTACATGCGAGAATATTTGTATTGTTCCTTCTCTTGGGTTTTAGTTTGTATTTAAACTGTAAATTACTCTGGACTAAACATTTCTGCCACAGGGAAGGGCAGTTCATATGTTTTTCATTAATCTGTTGAGCTCAACACCCACAGTGCTAAAATGTTGGTTTTGTATTTTGTTGTGTTTTCAGAAAGTGACTAGAAAAAGGTTTAAGTGTAAGAGCTTGGTGCCTTAGTTGCAAATGAAGCTTTTAACTCCTGAAAACATCACATTTTTGAAGATCAAAGTCTTCTGGTTTGTGATACCATGTCACTCTCCCAGCGACACTGTGTCACAACCTAGAAGACTTCACCCTACACAAGAATGCTATGAGAGCCTCCAATATTGCATTGCATTTATGTTTCAAAATTCAGCCATTTAATTGTGTTCAGGACAACATTGACTGTTTATTATGTGAACCAAACAAATTGCCTTATAGCAGGGGTGTACACTGCTACCATTGGACTTTAAACGGTTGAAGTTAAAATCATGAAGGTATGTGCAGAGATGAAACATTGTACAGATACATTCTGGTAAGACACAGTTCTCTTCACCAGCAGTGAAAAGGTTAAGCAATATCATTGTATTGGTTGCACTGACAGCAGGACTATCCTTTATAATTTTACCCACTGTCTTGTTAGTGGTAAATGTATACAAACCATGACATTATATGTACAGTTGTAAATAGTATAGTATAGTATAGTATAGTATAGTATTTGTCTTTATGATTCTATATCAGCTACTAAGATTAAGTGACATAGTGTTCAGTTATGCCATGACATACCAACATTTCAATTTCTCAAACATGATTCTCTTTAATGCAACTCAAACCCCAATCTGCAGTCACTTGACAAAATTTCTGATTTATATCACCTTATTATAAATGTCTGCTCATTTGACATTTCTGTGCCCTCAAAAACACTTTTTCTTCAAATTGGAAGACAGTTGAACTAAAGAAATTTGCTGCCATTTCAAGCACTGTTTGTTGGTTTTGTTTGTTGGCTTATTAATTTTTGTATGAAGTAGAGTAGGACAATAAGAGCAAGCTGTTAACTCTAGAATTGGTTTGAAAAATACATGACACAAATAGCTGATGATAAAAATTTTGAAATGTTTGTAGAAGCATTGGACAGAAAAAATATACATATCGCTGTGTAGTGTGAGCTACCAAGAGTATTGTTAAGGAAACCACTTAAATTTATTGTTTCAACTGGTGTTTTCATGGCTGTGACACATTGTCAGTCCCTGTTCAGGACTACATAGATTTGGAAAGTTTGAAGGCACAGTGTTGAGGAGCATATTACATATACACTTCATAATTTGTGTCCTTCACTTCATATTAAAGTATAATTCACCTTCATGGCCTGTTCTAAGTGGAGTACAGGTATAGCTCTGCTCTTTTTTTTAACCTAGGCACTAGATAGGGATGGGTAGTCAATGCTACACCCTCGCCACTTTACCCCAGGGAAAGAGACCCATTACCCATTGTACAGGAGGCTGGGTAGGCCCCATAACCAATCTGGATGGGTGCAGAAAGTCTTGTTCCTACCATGATTCGATCTCTGGAGTGTCCAGCCTTTAGCAAGTCACTATACCAACTGCACTATCTCGGCCCCCTCACTTCATATTGTCAGAGCATTTAAATAATGGAAGATGAGAAAAGTGGTTCATGCACCATTCATGAGGGGACTGGGAAAGTCATAACATTTTTGTCAGGAAACTTCTGTGGTTAGTCCACTTGGAAGGTAAGTATAAGGACAGTATTAGAGCTGTTTTAGAGAAATAGGGAGTGAAGATTTGGTCTGATTCTGCTGGCCCAGCATAGAATCCAGTGCTCTAATTTGTGAATATGGGGATAAACTGAAAAGTTCAGTAAAGAAAAGGAATTCTTGATCACCTTACTATTAGCTTTACAAGGATCATATTGTAGCATGAAATTGGTTAGTATTTCACAGAAGCATAACCAGCCTACCTATCTGATCGCACTGATATGTACTGGTTGAGAGATGAAAATCTGAAAAGTTTGCTGACCAAAGAAAGACTGGAGCAGAAGCATACATTGAGAATATTTCAAGTCTTATGTAGCTGTATAACATTGGCATACATAATGGGTGCTCATGGTCTATTTTCCAAACAAAAATATGTTTATAATTGAGAACAGTGTGCTGAGGAGAATATTTGGGTCTAAGAGGGACAAGGTAACGGGAGTGAAGAAAACATAAAGAAGGGCTTAATGATCTGTACTCCTCACCAAATATTATTCAGGTGATCAAATTGAGAATGGGATGGGTTGGGCATGTAGCACATATGGGGGCAAGGAGAGGCATATACAGGGTTTTGGTAGGGAAACATGAGGGAAAGAGACCACTTTGGAGACCTAGGCATAGATTGGAGGATAATATTAATATGGATCTTTAGGAAGTGGGATGTGGGGGTATGAACTGGATCGAGCTGGCTGAGGATAGGGACAGGTAGCGGGCACTTGTGACTGCAGTAATAAACCTTTGGGTTCCATAAAATACAGGGAATTTCTAGACTACCTGAAAACTGGTCAGCTTCTCAAGAAGAACTCTGCTCCATGGAGTAATTAGAAACATACATATCTATGCACACATACATACATGTGTACATACAGATGTACATATGCACATACATACATTTGATGTACAGGTAGTGAACTGATAATGTTTTGTTTTGTTTTGCTTGTTTTGTTAAGTCTATAAGCAGTTTATGAACTGAACTCAGACTGTAATGGTACATGTGGATTATGCTAGAGGTTTTCATGTGGTTCTGATACAGAAGCATTGTTATTATGCAAGTTTCCACATTTCAGATGTTTGCGGCCCTTAATTAGCATGTTTAAAAAATTTTCGTAATTTTCTGGAAAACAGTTTTTTCCAAGTTTCACCGTGTTTGCCCCAGTGCGTGACATGCATAATAGATATCTTGATAGCATACTTTAAATGGAGGAGTGTTAATTCATTCATAGAAGTTGATTGCAAACATGATAACATACAAAAAGAAATATAGCAGCCTTAAACCATGTTTTTACAGACATGTTACAGTGAAGAAATCTAACCCCTTATAAAGTTCAGAATACAGATAAACCTCACCAATCATGTTCCAACCATATTCTGAGGTCCGTTACACCTTTGACTGGATGTAACTGCAGACTTCCTATTGACTGCATATGACCCATCTAATTAATTGTAGTTCAGATAATGTATGCCTTGTATGCACTAGCTTTCACAGTAGAATATTCAGTGTTTGGGTTTTGAAGCTGCTATGTGATTTGCCCACGTAACAACTTTGATTTGCACAGAAAAATAAATTGAGAAAACATTTATAAACAATAGTTCAACATTGGCACTGCATTCATTTGAAGTTGGAGCAACACTGGCAGCAACAGCTTTTGGGTAATGAATTGTGTGGTTCAAATATTCAAAATAATGTGACTGAATGTGGTTCCCACATGAATATGTTGGTGTAATGATAACTTAGGAAATCATGTTGACATAAAGTGCAAAGTTTCCTATGGTGAATTGCTCATACAAACACTTTTACTAGAAGTTTAAGTATTATTAAGAATTGCTGTCTGTGGAACCCTAAATTACATTATGTCAACAGGGAGTGCTTTTAGTACTTGTAAATAATAAACATTATGCTCATTTGAATGTAAAGTATAGTTGTAGAAATTGTGCAGCCACGTTTTATGATGTATTGCAGGTATTTAAATCTGGTTTTTTATGTTACCTGAGGGGCATTTAAATCCGAAGTGACAGGGTTAAACATATGTGGAGGAAGGATGTGGATTGCATTCATCCAGTTCAGTACAAGTATGAGGGACCAGTGGCAGGCTTAAGAACACAGAACCTTCAGGTTCCATAAGATGTAGAAAATGTTTTCAGTAGCTAAGCAAATATTAGATTTTCAAGAAGGGTCCTGCCCTTAGCACTAGTTAGGTAGTGTTTGTGCAAACTGAAACAGCAATGTCATTATGTGTTTAAGGTAATGTAGAAATAACAGTACAGAATTAACTGTTTAATATTTTGGTATAATATACTAGAAAGTTACATAAAGTTTATCTGCTGCCCCACCTTTCATATTCAGTTATTTCAGAACACAAATTGCTGATTTGTTTTTTTAACCTCTTACAGCTATGTCTGGACATCTACTTGGTGCGTGAGAGTGGAGAACTTGACCTGGAGGAAGATCTGTTTGCAAAACTGATATTCCTTTACCGCTCACCAGAGACCCTTATCAAGTGGACACGGCCACGTGAGGAGGGTGAAGGAGAAGAAGGCAATGCACAACCCATGGTTGCCCAGTAATGCAGCCTTATGTAACCAGAAATGGTTACAGATCACACTCACATAAATAAACAGAATAACCTGAGTGAAGGCAAGTAGCAGCAATGATTTTGTGCCCTGTGTGGCACCACTGCTGCATATGCCATTGTGTAATAAACAATTCACTGATGATTATAGGGTACTGATGTCACACACTGAATGTGTATCAAGTAGTGAGTGGTAATTATGACACTTGAAGTGGACTAAAATTAAGTTGACAGTAAAACCTCTCTATTATAACTGACAAATGTGATACATAAGTGTGGGGCTAGAAAAGAACTGTGTTTATTGAATCTCCTTGTATGCTTGCTAGTTCGGCATGTCATGTTCTATTTCCAAATTATAATGCCAACTAGCTCTCGTGGTGTATCCCCAACTCATCAGCCATAGCCATTCACTGCTCACGTTTCACAGTAAAAGCATTACAGTATCTGGGACCACGATATTATGTTTGTGGTTTTATGTGGCTGTGGCGATATACTGTTGAATCAGTAATCACCTTTTCCATTATAAATTTCTGTTAATAAATCTGTGTACTTCATTTTGATCCATTTTTTTACTGTGGTTCTTTACTCAGCCTAGTAAACTCACACTGTTCTGGAGACTGATGCTACACTTTGTTACAGTTTGTGGGTGTGTGATCTTCATAGCAAAACTTTTTAAGAATTTGGTCCACAAAGAACACAAGCTCCAAACAGGTGTTAAAATATGTTTTGGTTACCGTTTGATGTAGCATACCGTACGAGTTGTTTGGTATTAAGGTAAAGTATGTGAATCCAGTCACTTATAGGATCTGTGAACACTGTTTTGTTAAACATGAACATGCTTAATCTTGTCATCAGTCCAGTATGAAGTCAGTGTAGTTTCTGGATTGTTATCAGTGTCTGTTTAATATTTGCCACTCATTGAATCACTTATGTCTATTTAAACCCATATCTCTATAACAAACGACTGACATACAAATCTTTCTCCTCAAACGAGTCAGAAACATCTTCACTTAGAATAAAATTTCATAGTACGAGTAGATGCCAGTAGTCTTTTCTGTAAGACAGTGTGGCCACAGTATGAATTTACAATTAAAATTTTTCCCCAAAGATGACAGAAGTATATGGAGACATTAATAAAAGCAAAAAGAAAATACAGTCCACACAGTAAGATCAGAAATTTTGAATTGGGTATACACTCACTGGAGCAGGGCAGAGGTTCTTGGACAAAACTGAGTATATTTGATTATGGAAGCAAAGAAGTTAAAACATTCAATCTTTACTTGCTTCTAAAAGCTTTAAGAAAGTAGAAGTATGTCATTTTTTGCACCAAATCCTTTAGTTGCTGGTTATGAGATAACTTTATGGTGGTACCAGGAAACTGTTATTTCTAATAAAGCAGGATAAAGGTCACAGACAAGATGGAACATTGCTCAGTCCACCATTGTATCATGTGTAATGATTAATGCCAACAGTTTTCTCTCTGTCCACATGCATGGAAGTAGAGTAATATACTGTTAAACATGCAGCATTACACCTATAACTCTATACCTCATGCACTAATATACTTTTTATGTTAACATATGGTGAGCTTCTCATTATAGAAGGATTTCGACCTTTAATGGAACTGGAAAAGAAATTGCTAAAGGGTGATTTTAGAAACTAACTGATCCAAGTAAAGACTAAAATTATATGTGCCTTGGATGTGGCTTGTTGTAATGCTACATAAACTTCGTCTGCTGTGGTGTTAGAATATTCTCCGTCTCCGAAAACTCAGTTTGGTATCTCTGAGAGGTAGTGACATGCTGAAACAGCCATACGAAGCACTCTACATCTGAGGCAGCTTTTCATTCGTCATAAGTACTGATGTTCTTTCTGCATTCATGCAGCACTGTGTGACATCTGATGGAGTTGGAGAGAGCTGTGGTGATCCACATTTTGATGATCAAGGTGTCACTATAGTGGAGTGGTTAATGTTTCATTGGTGCTTTGCAATGGAATAAGTTTCTCTGCTTTTTAAGGGACTTCCCCCATGAACTGGGTTTTTTTACATATTACACACTGGTGTTAGATACATTAGAGGTTTCTGTATTTACTGTATGTTCATGTTCTCAAGTGATGTTACAAAAATTATTTTTACAGGTTTATATGCATGTGATATGCTGTGTTATTTATAAGTAATTATATTTGCATGCAGTTTGTTCACATTTGCTTCATATTTTTAAAAATGTATATAGTTCTGGTGTCATTTCTTTATGAAATGGCTAGCAAAATTATGGTGTCCAAAGCCTCTTGTTTTGTAACACTCTTTGTAATGCTTAACGAAGCACTTACGTCGCAAGAGTTGTATTACCATTATTCCCATTAACTTGATCTTAATATCCAGGAACAAGTGTAATATATTCTGTCATATTTTTGCACCATAACCACAATAATATATAATTTTGTTTTGTTTTTGTACTATACTAATATTGACAAGTTTTAAGCAAATGTAAAAACCTGTTTTCTTGTTGCATTCATTTTGAATGCTGTATGTTTATTACCATTAATATTGTTTCAGTTTACTTCAGTGAAGAATGGTTACTAAATTACAGATTCTGTACATCTTAACTTCATCAGATATAACAATGGGTTTCAATCATAACCATGCTTGTAACTGTTTACTTGCAGATGTCATGTTGATACTCTCACCAGATTTTTAGTGTACATAGCTCTAAGTGGTTCAGAGATTATCATGATCATACTGAAAGCCAAAGAAAGTATTCAACTTATGACCATGTTGTTGTTATTGCCACTTCCAAAATAACATATTTTAACAAGATACATAACCATCCATCACTTCAGGGCCCTAAAATAAGTGTACCAGTGTCATTTCCACCTCAGGACTTTGCATGTCTGCCATGACATTTGTGATTGTATGACATTAAACACTAGAAGAGGGCAACAGGATAATGTACATACCAGGTTTCATGACAATCACAATTTCTACAGCTGAAATGGAAAATGCACTTATAACATGATGAGAAAACATAGGCTAAAAATTGGCATGTTTATATTTTAATGTCAAGGTACTGAACATTCTCTAAGGGGTTTGCACTAGTTGATTTAATATATGTAATATATATGTACTACAGTATTTTAGTTGGTTGGTTGACCTCACTGCATGATTATGTGCAACTTTTTATCCACGTTGGTTGTGTATAACTTATATCATCAACATGACCATGGGTTTATCTGAAAACAAAGTTCATTTATTCTCATGCATCAGATATGGTGTATATCTGTAATGCTGCACAGCTAAAAAAAATTTACCTTGTAATATTAATTCCCAAGGCATTACCATTATTACAGGTTCTCACGAGGACAGTTACATTTCCATTGGCATCATTGCAGTCAAGAGATAAAACAATTTGTGATTTCTTATTACATTATCTTCAACTGTAAGCTAGTGAACCTAGCAATCAGCACTGCCTCAGCAGTTCACAGTCTTAAAATTAATTAGTAGGCTTGACAGTACATTCAGAAACATACTGTTAAAGACTGACGTACTGCCTATGTCATACTGTATTTCTTAATGAAAGGTGTACTTTGATATGGTTTAATTAAAGTATATTCTCATTTCCCTGGGTGTATGATGGGCATAGCTCTCTAAGATTTAGAACTTCAAGTGTTACTTCAATTGTCCTGAGGTCATGTTAACATTCAGACTGGTACAGGTATATACAGCTATGTTCAGTTTTTGACACCACGTGTTAAGTACTGGTGCATACGTCTAAAAACCATGTCATACATTCATGTGACCATGCAGTACATTACACCTGTAGGAAACACATGTGGTGAAAAACATGCTCCCTCTCTCTGTCAATTTGTAGTGCAGTTGTAAGTGGTTACTACTGGTGTCTCTACATCTTTCTTTGGTTCTGTAAGAATCATACCAAGAATAAATTCCCAAATTTGTAATGATTCTACTGATCATATAGAAGAAGCTCTCATATGTTAGCTGAGGAATGCTAATTGATGGTGCATCATAATTGCAAAACATACCTAGAAGTACACTGATATTTAAATTCAAAGGAAATCACTAAGCGAATAGTGCATGAATCAGAATCCAACTCTGAAAATAGAAGAAAAGCCGTTATTGTCCAGTGGATTTTTACCGTTTCCGCCTAGCCCATCATTAAATTAGTTTCAATAATGTAAATGAAGCAAAAGAACCCCTCTGTGTGTCAGTCATTTATTTACATACCATATTTGCTCAAATGTAAGATGAGAATTCTTTTTCCTGATCCACAGGGGATTGCCTTATAATTGCATACAAAATTAAACATGTTCTACATACAAATCCTTCTGCAAGTTGAAGCCTGAGGCAGAGAGAGTCATCCTATTTTCAGGTAAATATTGTTGACACTGCGGGAGGAAAGGAAGCTGAGGGTGTTTGAGAACAGGGTGTTGAGGAAAATATTTGGACCTAGGAGGGACGAGGTAATGGGGGAATGGAGGAGACTGCATAACGAGGAGCTAAA
>Ga0123355_10004439_pt1 | contig 20410 bp, 11 predicted proteins | sample TergutEmb28metaG_3_FD_89872 | JGI IMG/M metagenome (GOLD analysis project Ga0123355, IMG submission 89872) | Embiratermes neotenicus P1 segment gut microbial communities from Petit-Saut dam, French Guiana - Emb289 P1 | ecosystem: Host-associated > Arthropoda: Insects > Digestive system > Gut ...
ACTCAATCCAACCAGCGTTTGCTTCGGCGTTGTGCATCTCAAAAATGCGTGTTCTTGCAATAACATTATCTTCAAGGGTAGCTTCGGTTCTGTGTATTGTTGGAGTAAGGCCCATTGCCTCGATTTCCGCAATAATTTTGTCCCGCACAGCTGCGTGATTCGGCGTGCCGGGGAATCTTACATCTGCCGCAAACCGCTCTATATTATACATCATACGTTGAAACTCCGGGGATGATTCATCGGCTCTCGGCGGATTGATACGCCAAATACTAAACGCAGCAGTGCCCACCAAAATCAAAATGATCGCCAGCACGCCCAATGCGATCCGAATGTGCTTTGTGTTCTTCATATTAACATATTCCCCTCTATTGTAAGAAAATTGATTGCCCCTGCCATCGTACAAACTATAAATTTAGCATAATCGTCACCATCGCCTGTTGACAACGTAACGAAAATTTCTACTGTAAACTATACCATATTGATTGGAAAAAGTCATGCTAATTTCAAATGCTCTACGGCTTTGCCGTGCGGTAATTGAACCCTGTGCATTTTCGTTTTGAATAGAGCCGTGTGAACATTAGAGAAATTTTTCTGCCCTGTGCATTTTAATTTTTCAAAGTTAGCACGGCTTACCTCTAAGCCGTGAGTACATTAGACCGCTTTTCTGTAAAATCCCCGAAAATCAAAAACCGCACGGCTATTTTACAAGGCAACTACTGCACGGCTTGAAATCAAGAAATCCCGCTGTTACTGGCTTTGTCAGCCATAACTGTGCAAGAAGAAAACCACCTAAAGATTTTATCCATAGATGGTTCACTTTATGGTGCCGGCGAAGGGACTTGAACCCCCACCTACTTTCATAGAACGGATTTTGAGTCCGTCGCGTCTGCCATTCCGCCACGCCGGCATATTGAAAATAACTTCCACGAAACTATACAACAAAACAATAAATATTTCAAGCATATTTTTTCACTCTAAGCATATGAGCGCATTTTGTTATAAAAAATCACTCCGTTCACAGTATTTTCACCACTTATGACATTCTAATTGTTGAAAAATTGTAAAATTAGTTATAGAGATATCAACGAAACATTGATTATTTCTGATTAGTTTAGTATAATGAACTGATTTGATTAAATGAAACGGACCCTGGAAAAGATGAAATCAAAAAAACGTTTGCCAATTTTCGAAATATTCAAAAAGTATGCAATTGACCTGTATTCTGTCATTATATTGGTTGTTGTGGTTGCAGCATTAGTCTTTTTTGCTAACCCTAATGATATTTTTAGCCGCTCAGATGCTGCTGCAATTCCTGCTCCTGCCCCGCTTGATGAAAACAGTGTACGCATACCGATACTTATGTATCATCACTTCGCAGACGATGGAAATGTCAGCACCACTATATCGGGCGAGCTTTTCGGGCAGCAACTGAGAGCACTTCGGGATGCAGGATATAATGCTATATCTTTTCAGCAATTACGTGATTTTGTTTTCGATGGCGGAGATTTGCCGGAACAGCCGTTTATCATTACGATTGATGACGGATATTTGAGTGTCTATGAAATAGCTTTTCCACTCTTAAAATACTACGAGATGAAAGCAACTACATTTATCATCGGTGTAACTCATGGTATGGACACCTACAAAGACACAGGGTTTCCCATAATTCCGCGTTTTGATGACGCTCAAGCTGTTACTATGGTTGAGTCAGGATATAAGTTTATCGAGAGCCATTCTTATGACATGCATCAGCACGAGCCATTTGAAACAGGTCCTTTCAGACGCGGCGTTCTTAGAAGAGATGACGAGAGTGAAGAAGAGTATATAGAGGCTTTCCGCGCGGATTTTAAAAAAGCCGCTGCTCAGATTGAAGCCATGCTCGGTGCTCGTCCTTTCGTTTACTCGTATCCGTTCGGAATAAGCAATGACCTGACAGATGGTTTGCTTCAAGAAATGGGTGTTGAGGTAACTCTTAAGATAACTCAAGGCACAAATATTGTAACCAGAGGTGATGCGGACAGTCTCATGAGTATGCATAGATTCAATGTCCCCGGTGATATGGCACCGGATGAACTTTTAGAAATGATAAGATGAAGATAGGAAATTAACATGAACAAAGGTAAATCAGCATTTTTCAGACCCACTGCAATAATCTTGGCAATAATAATTTTAATCGCAACTACAGGCATTATATTTACAGGCTGTGCTCGTGAGGATAACGAGCCGGTTCCAGCCCCGATTTTTGATGGACAGGAAGGCTTTCACGTTATAGTAACAAGCGGAGAGCCGGAGGGTGTCGCCGCGGCCGTAGCCGCAGCCAGAAACGGCATGAGAACGCTGCTTATCGAAAGAGGAGACGCTTTGGGCGGTCTTATGACCTTAGGGCGGCTCAATATTCTTGATAATAACTACTTAGGGCAATTTTTGATCACCAGAGGAATATTTTTAGAATTTTACGAAACCGTCGGGGATGCTTTTGAAATTCAGGAAGCAAAAGATTGGTTCATGAATGCCGTTCTGGCAGAGCCTAATATCACTCTGATGCTTGAAACAGAAATCATCGGCCCTATCATGGATGGCAATACTATTACCGGCCTTGAGATACAGGAATCCGGCAGTGACACAATAACTCAAGTCCGCAGTTTCGCAGTCATTGACACGACCGTTGATGCCGACATTGCGGCGGCGGCCGGAGCACCATACACATGGGGCGGCGAGGATCATGGCGCACATTGGCACCAACAAGGTGTTACCCTTGTGTTTGAAGTCGCGGATGTTGACTGGCAGGCGGTCGTCTATCATTTCAGAAATGACGGAAGCCCTATCACCGGTGCAGATGCAAGACGAGCTTGGGGCTTCGTCGATGAAGCAAGAAACTATGTCTCGGTCGATGGCAACATGCGTTTCCGCGGCCCGAATATGGCTCGCCAAGATAACGGAAATGTCTTGCTAAATGCTCTTATAATTTTCGGCGTAGATGCCTTAGACCCTGCATCTTTGCAAGATGGTATATACCGAGGACGGCGCGAGATTCCTTATGTAATTGATTTTATGAGACAGCATTTCGTCGGCTTTGAAAATGCTGTCTATGCCGGACATGCCCCAAGGCTTTATGTTAGAGAGACCAGACATTTCATCGGAGAATACAGGCTCACAATTACTGACGTTTTGGGCAACCGCGACCATTGGGACAGTATAGGCCACGGTAGATATCCCGTTGATCTTCAACCAAAGACAATCTACGATCTCGGCACTATAATCGGCGTTCCATACAAATACAGCATTCCATTCCGTACTTTAGTTCCGCTCGAAATTGATCAGCTTTTGATCGCCGGTCGCAGCGCTTCATTTGATTCATTGCCGCACGGTAGTACAAGAGTCATGCCAATCGGTATGGTGTCCGGACAGGCTGCCGGAACTGCCGTTGCATATAGCTTCAATTATGATGTTACATTCCGCGAAATGACTCAAAATCCAAATTCCATACAGTGGCTTCAAAACCGCCTGAGAGAACAGGGCGCACATATTGTCGCATTTGAAGCTCCAAGAGAGCCTTTCATGGATCACTGGGCATATGAGGGCATGGTTATCATGAGAAAACTCGGACTTGCTGCCGGTGGTTATTTCAATGATTATGGACTCGACAATTACGTTACAAGCCGTTGGGCGCTTCAAAACAGATTTAATCATGTGATGAGGGTCGTAAATGAGCGCACCGTATACCGCGGAGAATATCAGATTCCTGCATGGATTATTCATCTGAATACCGATACCATCCCTGTAAGCACTCTGCTCACAGTTGCTGCACAGGGCGCATCACTTAGCGATCACGACTTGCTGCGTACTGCCGGAGTTGCTCCCGGCGAGCCTTTCCCATTTACGGATGCAGATGAGGCCAGGGCGTATCTGGAGAGCCGCGGAATTTTGAATTCTCAGAACAGAATTTATTTCCCGGATTCAGATGAAATTGCTACCATTGGGCAAATCATGAGTATTCTCGGTAATCTCTTTAATGTTCTGATGGAAGTTGATTCGTAGTAAATATTCAATAACTAAACAAGAAAACGGTTTTCCGCGGCAACTTAGACAGTTGCCGGGAAAGCCGTTTTTGCGTATGGCATATGTGTTTTTGCTTGATTAGTGACTTCTAGCGTGAGGGCATGATGCGCCGCAACTTCCGGCACTGGCACAAGATGGCATGTCTCCCCCGCTGCTTTTTACATACGCCGGGGCTGAGCGATACAAAGTTTCCAAATCCAGCGTACCGCAATCAGGGCAAGGAATATTGCGGTTCATTTTGTCTGCCATAGTCGCCATAATGTTGTGTTCTGAATCACAACTTGAACAGTATAAATCATAAAACGGCATATCTTAATCCTCCTTAATAATGGGCGTCTAATTATTCTGCGAAACCACGTATATCTGCCGGTCTTGAGTTAGGTCTTTCGAGCAGCTCCCATTCCATGTCCACTCTAAACAACCCTACCCAAGTCGTGTGGATACCATCATCATCCATCACAAAGAAACTTGAGTTTGTTGCTTCTTGAATATAGAGGTAGTACCATGCATTTGCATCGGCATTGTCCATCCACGTGCGCATTCCCTCGAAGTCTGGCGTATGTCCGGGCATACGCCTAAATGCGCGGTTTATCAGGGCGACAGCTTCCGCTCTGGTCATTGCCGCATCAGGACGAACCTCTCCGCCTAATCCGTCATCGCCTCTGAGCCAGCCGTTATTTGCTGCTGCGTTTATATAGCCTCTTGCCCAGTGATCGTCTATGTCGCTAAATAGCGGCGCACCATTGTTCCGTGCTACTCCCATGAATCTGACCGTTGCGGCTGCCAGTTCTGCTCTGGTTATTGCTCGGTCAGGCATAAATGTGCCATCAGACATGCCTGAGAAAATGCCTGCATTCCATGTGGTGGATATTGCGTTATTGTGCCAACTGGTCCTCGTGACATCGGTAAATGGATTGTCTTGATTCCAATAGTGTTCGCGGTCGCTAAAATCCATAAGTCTAAAGAAAATCGTTGCAATTTGCGCTCTGGTTATTTCTGCTCCGGGACGTATGCTTCCATCTGCAAATCCAATCAGATATGCAAGGTGTACACCTTCCCAATCTTTAAGCGGCTGCTCAACATCCCATAGCCATATATATGTACCGCCCGGCCCCGGGCCCTCTCCGCCGAAACTTTCACCATCGGCTTCGCCGTCGGTTTCGTTCGGCGGCGGCACAGGTATCCAAGCACCGGGAGTGCCGGGAACGCGCGGCACTTCTGAGTCTTGCTGTGTCCAAACGGCTACAAATCTCATATCAGTGATTGCTGTCATCTCCGCAATTTCTGCTGATGTAAAAGTAGTTCCTATTCCATCAATCTGCCAACCGATATGAACTTGACCGGGACGTGTGAACGCAGGTACATTTTCTGCGCCTATTGTGAATACATCGCCGCGACGGGCTGTGAATTCTATGTACTCGCTGATTCCATCAAATCCTATTTCAAATCGAATTGTAAACTCTACTAAATTAAACAGGTATGTCCATGTGCTCGCTGTCTCTACCGATGCAGGGAATGTTCCATTCCAACCTAGAGAGTCATATGCGGTTAGTGTTGTCGTATTCAGTGTCGGCGCAGGGAATGCATCGCCTCTGCGAATTGTGAACACTTCGTACTCGCCAGCATCTACGCCACCGGTTCCAATTTCAAAGCGAATATCAAATTCTACTAAGCTAAACAAGTACATCCATTCACTGTTCGCAGTTACTGTAATCGGGAATGTTCCATTCCAACCTAGAGAGTCATAGGCTGTCAGCGGAGTTGTATTCAGCGTCGGAGTTGGGAATGCATCGCCACGGCGGACGGTAAATTCTACATAGTCGCCTGCGTCTACTCCACCTGTGCCAACCTCTAACCTTACTTCAAAAGTCACTAAGTTAAATTCATATACGAATGTTCCGTCGGCTGTTACCGCTGTCGGAAGTGCCGGACTCCAACCTACTGCATCGTACGCTGTTAAAGCTGTTAAGTTCAAGCCATGTGCAGGGATTGCGTCACCACGGCGGACTGTAAATTCTACATAATCGCCTGCCGCTACGCCACCAGTTCCGACTTCTAATCTCACATCAAAGGTCACTAAGTTAAATTCAAATGTAAATTCTCCGGCTTCCGTTACTGCCGTTGGTAATACAGGATTCCAGCCTACTGCATCGTACGCTGTTAAAGCTGTTAGGTTCAGGTCATGTGCAGGAATTGCATCGCCACGACGTACTGTAAACTCTACATAATCGCCTGCTGCTACACCGCCTGTGCCTACTTCTAATCTCACATCAAACGTTACTAAGTTAAATTCAAATGTAAATTCGCCGTCCGCAGTCACGGCTGTCGGAAGTGCTGGTGTCCAGCCTACTACGTCATATGCTGTTAAGGCTGTTAAGTTCAAACCATGTGCCGGGATTGCATCGCCACGGCGGACTGTAAACTCTACATAATCACCCGCTGCTACGCCACCAATTCCGACTTCAAGCCTTACTTCAAAGGTCACTAAGTTAAACATATATGTGAATGTAGCGTTTTCTGTTGGAGTTAACGGTATTGCAGGTGTCCAACCCGCTGAATCGTAAGCAGCCAACGCCGCTGTATTCAATGTTGACTGCGGTATGGGCTCACCTCTGCGCACTCTGATTGTTTCGGTCGCTCCTACATCTAAGCCGCCGTCTCCTATCACAAACATAATATCAAACGCAACTACTTCAAACAAGTAAGTAAACGTACCCTCTGATGTCGCTGTTGTAGGCAAGCTTGGACTCCAACCCATTGAATCATACGCCGCTAATGGTGTTGTATCTAGCGTTGGTGTCGGGAATGCAGCACCACGACGAACAATGAACTCTTCCCATCTTTCGTCACCTGCCGCAACACCGCCATGACCGATTTCAAATCGGATTGTAATAAACTCCGTCCACCCGGCTGTTAGCGTCATGCTCTCTACAACAGGATCATCGAAATCCCACCTGTATCCATCAATTGTATACCAGCCATCAAAGTCAAAGCCCTCTCTGGTCGGCGGAGGCGTAGGCTCAATTGCCCTATAGCCATAATATACTATTTGTGTGTCAGTATTGCCCGATGCACCGGCTGTACCACCGGCAAGATTAAACGTTACATTGTATCTCACGCCCCATACAGCCACGAATCTCATCTCGCCGGTTATAGACGTTAGTGAAATTTGCTCAGGCGTAAGGATTGGTCCTGCTCCATTAAGCTGCCACCCTCTTAGGGTAACTCCCGGGCGTTCACGAACAGGTATATCTGATATATTTATGTGTGTTCCGCGTTCAATGTAGAATATTTCTTCTTCTAACTCGCCATCACCTGTTCCATCGTCAAATACAAATGTAACTCTTTCCGGGTTGTCTATCCATTGCGCTATAAATGTATGATGTTCACTAACAATGATTTCCGCTATATCTTCATTTGTCAAGTTAGGAGTGTTCGCCGCTTGCCCCTCGTATCTCCAACCCACAAATCGAGCATCTGCTCGTACAGGGGTTGGAACATTATGGATTCCAATCTCCATCAATTGCGGGATTTCGTGTGTAATGTTTTCATAATCTCCGCCCACATTACCGCCGTTCAAGTCAAAAGTGATGTCATATATTTCAACCGGATATCTCCAGTTAATTTGATGGTTAGTAAGCAAATATCCAAATGGTACGATAGCATGGTTATTGGGGCGTGGAGCTAATGGTGACGGTATCAAGTCCGAATTTAATACTGTGTTTCCAAAAACCGTTCCTGCCCAAGCCGCCGAATCTCTCGGTAAAAGGTTAGGATATATGCCCGGACCGGATAATACCCACAGATATTCAAACGAACTTGTGAAAATTCCTCCACCGTCTCCGCGTGTTGCTGTATTGTTGCTGATAGTTGCACCCGGACTTATATGTAGTCTTGCACCTGTTGTTGCGGTTCCTGCGCCAAGCCATATACCACCGCCTGCGTTGCCTGCGGTGTTGCCGCTCACTGTTGAGCCCGTGTGCATAGTGATAAGACCTGTAGGCATATGAATACCGCCGGCATTTGTGGCTGCTGTGTTATCACTAACACTCGCACCACTTTGCATTATTAAATTGCCGCCGCCTTCGACGCTTATACCACCGCCATGTGTGCCTGCAGTATTATTTCTGATTGTACCACCATTAAAATTAAAATCGGTTTGTGCAGCAAGAACTCCGGCACCTCTACCACTTAGAGTAATGCCGTCAATAATAGCACTTGTAGTATTGTGGTGTATCTCTCCACCATTCATATTAAATGTTACGCCGTTGTTTACACGCACACCACCGCCATGTAATGCATGGTTGTTACGAATAACAGCGTTATCGTGCATAGTAAGAGTTGAATTCCCTTGTAAGAACACACCACCGCCACCGGCTGTGCCTGCGGCTCTGTTATTGTATATTTGTCCGTCATAAAAGTTAAACGTCGCACCTGTTGGTCTGGTTGCGGTCGTTGCTGAACTTGTTACACCACCGCCGTTGCCATTTGCAAAATTATTACGAATTATACTGCCATTTCTTACGTTCAGAGTGGAATCTATATGCATGTGTACACCACCGCCGGCTGTTCCTGTTGACAAAGCCGTGTTACCCTCTATGATTCCACCGTTCATATCTAAAATAGCTCCCGGAGCCGATGCACCGGGCAGAACATCCGCATGCATACGCACACCACCGCCATTTAGAGCCGTGTTATCACGAATTACAGCACCTGTGTTCATAGTCAAGACACTTGCCGCCCCCTGTAGAAGCACACCGCCACCGCCTAGTGCTCCATATGCTCTGTTTGCTCTGATTTCACCGCCATACATGTTGATAATTACACCTTCGGAAGCGTTCGACGAACTCGATACACCTGCACCATTGCCTTCCGGCGTAATGTTGTTATTAATCGAACTTCCGGGGTGCATATTAAGTGTAGCATGTAAATGCAGATGTATACCGCCACCGGAAGTGCCTCTATTTGTCCCTGTATTACCGGAAAACTCACCGCCATACATGTTGATGGTTGCCGGACCTGTCGCTGGGGCATTAACTCTTATGCCTCCGCCTCTTACCGCTGTATTTCCACGTATTCCTGCGTTGTCTCTCATAGTAAGCATGCTGCTCGTGCCTTGCAACATCACACCGCCGCCACCGCCAAGGATAGCTGTACTTGTTGATATATTGCCAGAAATTTCACTATTTTCGTTCATGATAAGCTCTGAATTGGTGCTGGCTCGAACAATATGCACACCACCACCGTTTACCGCTCTATTGCCGCGGATACCTGCGTTGCCACTCATGGCTATATTGCTATTCGCGCCACGAAGTAACACACCGCCGCCGCCATGCTCGATACTTGCACTTGTTGATGTATTGTCTGAAATTTTACTATCGCCTGACATGTCAAGAACTGCATTTACATCATTAAATGTTACGCCGCCACCGTTGAGAGAGTTATTATTGCGGATAGCCGCATTACCACTCATGTGTAAAGTGCTGTTCGGAGCAAACATTAATATGCCACCGCCACCAATCGAAGTACTTCCTGTAGCAATTGACGTATTGCCTATAATCTCGCCACCGGTCATGTTAACCGTTCTGTCTGCGCTATTAATCCTTATACCGCCGCCGTGTGACGCTCTATTTCCTCGTATAACAGTGCCACTAATGGTCATTGTGTCCAGACCCTGTAATAATATACCACCACCGCCAAGGGAGCCACCGGCCGTGTTGTTGTAAATTTCTCCGCCCTGCAAGTTAATAGTCACACCCACAGTGGTCGATGATGCATTTGTTATGCCACCGCCATCACCGACTGTAGTATTGTTTCTGATTGAACCACCACTCATATTGAATGTAACATTATTACCTAAGTGTATGCCACCACCACTTGTACCTGTATTTGTAGCTGTGTTGCCGGAAATTTCACCACCATGCATATTTAAAGTCGCATTAGGACTATTAAACCTTATTCCACCACCGCGAACAGCTGTATTTCCGCTTATAGCAGCATTGCCGCTCATGGTCAATACCGTTCCGGCTCCCTGCAAAAACAGACCGCCACCGCCACCTGCAGCAGCTATGCCGCTTGCTGTATTTCCGAAAATCTCACCACTGGACATGTTAATCGTTACGCCTTCACTTGTTGATGATGCATTTGCTACACCTCCGCCATTGCCGGGTGTAGCGTTTCTTCTAATTGAGCCACCATACATATTAATTGTTGCACCAATTGCCATATGCACACCACCACCGGCTGTGCCCGTGTTTGTGGCTGTATTATGATATATTTCACTATTATCGTGCATATTTAAAATTGCACTTGGACTATTAAGCCTCACACCACCGCCTTGATTGGCTGTGTTATGGCATATGGAAGCAGAGCCACTCATGGTTACTGTGCTGTTTAATCCCTGAAGTAACACACCGCCACCCATAGTGTCTGATGTGTTGCCGGAAATGTTACCACCAAGCAAGTTAATAGTTACACCTGAAGAATCTGAGTTTGTGCTTGCAATACCGGCCCCGCCACCTGCGATGTTGTGGTTTATAATTGAACCGCCGTGCATATTGAATACAACGTTTAGATGTCCAAGATGAACACCGCCTCCACCACCTGCACCGCCGGTTGCTGTAGCCGTGTTGTTTCTGATTGTTCCACCATGCATGTTGAAAGTTATTGCTGCACCTGACTGCGGGTTAATCCTTACACCACCGCCGTGAAGTGCTGTGTTGTTATGTATGGCGCCGCCACGCATGGTAAGCACAGCCCCTACACCCTGTATATATATGCCCCCGCCGCCATTTGTAGACCCGGTAGCATTATTTGCTCTATTGCCGTAAATTTCACCGCCATAAATATTAACAGTCGCACCGCCGGTAGTACTCGTTGGAGTCGATATAGCACCTCCATTTGTACTTGCAATATTGTTTCTGATAATGCCCCCGGTCATGTGAAAAGTAGTTCCCGCTGCCAGATTAATAGCACCACCACCGCCTGAGCTGGTGGTATCAGTAATGTTATCTTCAAGTATGCCGCCATGCATATAAAATCGGCTTGTTCCGAGCATATGGACAGCTCCGCCACCTTGCCCTCCGGTGTTTCTTGCCTCTCTTATTGTTCCGCCATGCATGTTTAATCTGGCTGCACCTATTAAGGCTATGCTGCCACCACCGGAATTACCACCACCAAGATTTGCCATAGGCACTATGCCTTGCCCTTGCAACGTGAAATTATTATATGGGTTGTCAAATGAACGGTCATTTGCATCACCTAAAGTAAGCGTACCGCCATCATTGACAATAAAATGTCTTTGGTTGAGCGGAGCCGTTATTGTATGGTTATCCAGTCCATCAGAGATTATAGTTACATGTCTGCCCGCAACTACACGAAGTGCCGAAAATGCACTTCCTGTCGGTTGGAGTGCCATCTCAAAACTACCTGTAAGTATTATCGTTATATCACCCGAATATCCCCAAGCATCCGCAAGAGTTTGCGGACTATTAACGAAATTTATCGGACCGCTGAGCGGCATAATCGAAATATAGTCCTCAATAATCAAATTTAACGTATAAGGACTTCTGATAACACTGCTATTAACATAAGCTCGCAAATCCCACGTGCCTGCGCATTCAAGGGTGATAACGTCAAAACGCAACTCTGCCTTTATAAGGGCAGCGGAAGCGTAAGTGTTATATACGGTAATATATGTAACGCCTTTGTCAGTACGGCGCAGACCATCTTGATACCACCATAATTCCACCTCAACGAGCTCAGCCCCGACAAACTCGCTATCCGGTGCATACGCTAAAGGAACTGCATCATCAGCTATGTAACGCTCTGCCCTGTTATTGCTATCGGGGTATTCCTCAATATGCCATACACCATCTTGATACCGCAATAATTCTGCCTTACCGGACTGATGTTCAATAAGCTTCTCGAAAAATTCGCCAAGTTTCTGCAATATATCATATTGCGTTGCATACGCCAGAGGAACCGCATCATCAGCTATGTAGTATTCTGCCCCGCTATCACTTTCGTGGTAATTGTCATAGTTAAAATCTTCACCGTAAGGCGGCGCATAATTTTCCGGTTCATAATCTGCAGTGTAATTATCATACTCCGATTCGTCATCATAGGGATAATCGCCGTATTCCGGTTCATCAACATAAGGGTAATCCGGCGAATCAGGGCGTGATTCTGTAGGCGGCACAAGATAATCACTGCTTCTTAGCTCAGCAGTAACATACATACTAAATACGACATCTTCATCGCCGTCTTGTACAATTGCCTCTGCCGGAAAATGGCCGGGATAAAAAGATACTGCAATATCAGTGTTATCCGCAAAATTATTATCCGGCGTGACCGATTCTATAGGCTGATAAACAGATGATTGCTCCACCGCGGCAATCCGGTAAGCAGGCGCAAAGCCAATCACCAAAACGATTACAAGCACCATCGCAATTACTTTGTTAAAAACTTGTCCTTTTGACATAAGATTCTCCCCTTGGTTCGCATTTGATATAAACATGTCAAAACATCAACATTTTGATTTTTATTACAAATATATTCTCATTGCAACTACGCATTTCTTGACAATTTTAATAGTATATTTTACCATATAATGGAATAAGCGTTCCGGCGTTTACATATTGTTTACATTTTTCGATTTTCCCGGTATTTTGCTTTTGCCAAGTGCTGCTTTTTTAAGGTCCCTGACATGCCATACAACTCCGAGTCCAAATGCACATAGTAGCTTTTTCAATATTTGTATGTTACAATTCGGGGCAGAATAATTGGGAGGATTTTTCCTGTGTTAAATATAACTATCAGACCCATGAATCCTGCTGAGTTGGATACAATCGCCGCTTTTATCTCCAAAGGGTATTATGATGATATTTTTTTCAAATGGGTAGTACCGCCGGACGCTAAGAGACTTTCTATTGTGACGGAATATTACAAGGCGTATCTTAGCGCAGCCGGGGCGCATATCTATGTCGCTGAGAATGACGGCGTTGTGTCCGGTGCATCCGTTTGGCTGCCCCACGATGTGGATTCGTCCATATATGACGATATAGATGCCGCCGCAGGTGAGTTTAAACCGAATTTCCGAGCCGTGGCAGATTTGTCGCACGAAAGCGAGCCAAAGGATACGGCATTTACTCAGCTTGTTGGCTTTGTTGTGGATAAGACACAGCGAGGCTGCGGTATCGGAACAGCACTTTTAAAGGCTCATTTGGACATCATGGACGCCCAAGGCATCCCTACATACCTGGAAGCCAGTACACCTTTTACCGGCGGCGGAGTTTACGGTAAGTTTGGCTATACCCTGTATGGTGAGCTTATGGTATTTGCACCCACGGCGGTGCTATATCCTTTGTGGCGTCCGGCAGGAGGGGCATCATGAGCAAAACAGCATTTGTTTGGCACGAAAGTTATTTTTGGCATAACTCCGGCGATGGCGCACTTTTTGAACCGGCCGGCGGCTATATAGAAAACTTGGGTCAGTCGGAAAGTCCTGAGAGCAAGCGCAGAGTGAAGAATCTCTTAGAGCGCAGCGGTCTTATCGAAGAGCTTCTTGTTATTAAACCATCCCCTGCCACGGAAGTGGATTTATTACGCTTTCACACACAAGCACATATTGACAACGTTAAGCATCTTAGCAGTACCGATGGCGGTTATTGCGGCGACAGCACTATAGTCGGGCGCGGTTCATACGAAATCGCTCTGCTGTCTGCCGGCGGTGCAATCACTGCGGTAGATACGGTTGTGCGCGGCACAGCCAAAAATGCATATGCTCTTACTCGTCCGCCCGGTCATCATGCACAGCGCGGACAAGGCATGGGATATTGCATTTTTAACAATATGGTTACTGCAGTAAAATACGCCCGTGAAGTGCTGGGCGTCGGAAAAATTCTCATTGTGGATTGGGATGCTCACCACGGCAATGGTACAGAAGATGCTTTTATCGCAGATAGTGATGTTTTGTTTGTGTCATTGCATCAAGACGGACTTGAGCCGATAGGCCGAGGGCTTATATCAAACCGCGGACATGGACCGGGAGAGGGTTTCACTGTCAACATCCCCTTACCTGCGGGCAGCGGCGATGCTGTTTACAAATATGCTTTTGAGCAAATCGTTATGCCTGTTGCGGAGAAGTTTGCGCCGGAACTTGTGCTCGTTTCTGCCGGTCAGGATGGTAATATTTTTGATCCTTTGGCACGGATGATGCTTTCCGCAGCCGGTTATCGTCATATGACACGTGAGCTTATGAAACTGAGCGGCGGCCGTCTCGTGTGCATTCATGAGGGTGGTTACTGCCCAACATATGTGCCTTTTTGCACACATGGGATAATCGAAGAGCTTTCGGGAAATAAAACCGATGTCGGCGATCCGTTTATCTATGCAATGGCGGGTACGGGATATGATAAGCTTTTGCCGCATCAAAAAGCGGCGGTGGATGCGGCTGCGGTAATGCTTAATTAGGATGTGCCTCACAGTGAGGCACATCCTAAACCACACAAAATTCTGCGGTGCTCGGCATACTAAAAAAGGAATGCAGCATTACATTACGGTTTTGCTACATCCCTTTTTTGCAGGATTCGGGAATTATTCTCTCATTCATTGACAACAATAGAAACGAGTGCCGAAATCAGGTAGTCTTTCCGATATAGTCAACTCCCCATTCTTCTAACATCTCTCTTTGACAAGTCGGGAACTGGTTTAAGCTCATATGAAATACAATACATGCCTTGCAATTGTCGAAGTATGGACAGTTTGTGTGATGGCAATCGCATTTATGGCTTTCTATATCATTAGCACATGCAAATGCCTCAACCATATCTTCACGTGTAACTTTGGGCCGCGGCCCCTCTCTCCATCTGTTTTTGTTTTTTTGTTCCAACATATTCTTTTTCTCTGGCATTTCAGTCCCACCTTTCATTTAGTTACTCTGATCGTATCACAACTTGACATGTTTTTCTACAATATTTGATGACTTGTATGTGTCCATGATTTTTGTTGCTTTTTCCCCTCAATTCAAATATGCTGTATGCAAAGAAAACTAATACTTTAAAAAGGAGCATTATGAAATGATTTATTCAAGCAATGTAGCCGAAAAAAACGCTGCCATGCAAGCAGCAGAACTAATGTCAGCAGCAGCAAGAACAGCTCCCAAATCCTGCGGCATCGACCTAACCGAAACAATTATACTTGACGGCGAGGATAAGGACAGGCTGACGGCTGCCATGAGAGAACTCGGCGTGAACGGTGGTCCAATCTATACTCGCGATGCAGGTAATATTGATGATTGCCATTGTGTCATTCTTATCGGCGCAGGTGTTAAACCGCGGGGGATTAACTGCGCTTTTTGCGGAGTTGATACTTGTGCAGAGGCAGGCAAGAGCGGTATCGCATGTGCGTTATCGGTCAATGACCTTGGGATATCAATAGGGTCTGCGGCTGCTACGGCAATGGATCTGCGCATAGACAACCGCGTTCTGCTATCTGCCGGTATGGCTGCGCTTAAATTAAAGCTTTTCCCCGATGATATCAAAATGTGCTTCGGTATCGGTCTTTCAATATCGGGCAAAAATGTCTTTTTTGATAGGCCAAAAGTATAATCCATCGTTGATTCGTTGCCTATTTTGGGCAACGAATCATTTATTACGTTAAAGCGTGAGGATGGTGTTCAAAATGAATATCATCCTCAATTTAACCGTCTCATTATATATGCCGTCATATCCTGTATATGCAGGGTTGGCAGCGTTTTTTATTCCGGGAGCAAGGCATATTTTACAAAAACAGTGACAAATGTCACTACTCGATTATTTTCTATACAGATATAATGGACGTATGCTTAAACATAAGCTAAATAAATGAATTTTAAGGAGAATTACATTGGGAAAATTTTTCAAAAGACTAACGGCTGCGGTTATGACCGTGGCAATGCTGGCAACAGGCGTATTGTTTTTAAGCGCTTTTGCCGCACCGGCACAGGACACTGTTCCGCTGCGCAGCACACTTGAAGCAGCCGGAGCACAGGTAGATTGGACACAGACTCATATTACTGTTTCTGTTGGAACTGACACATGGGTATTCACCCCCGGCTCAACTCAAGCACGTCATAATTCCACAGTTGTAACCCTTTTTGAACCTGTTATTATTACAAATGGCGTTGCACTAATATCAGCAGCTGACGTTGCACGTATTGGTGCAACGCCCACTCCTACAGGCATCACCCCTGAAGTTCCTGCAGGTGAGTTTGTGCAAACAATAGCTACTGCAAACATCGCCGCTGAGCAAGCCTTAGCGATGGGTGTTGCCGGTATTACAATTGCTATCGTCGATGCCGAAACAGGATTTACATGGACACAAGGCTTCGGCATGGCCGATACCGACAGAAATCTACCTGCAGATGCAGACACACTATTCCAAATCGGCTCAATTGCCAAGCAATTTACAGCTATTGCAGTTATGCAACTTGTAGAAGAGGGTCTTGTAGAGCTTGATGCACCACTTATAAGCTATATCCCTGAGTTTTATATCCCAACAAGTCCTCGCTATGGCGGAAACTCTGATGATATCACCGTCAGAATGCTCCTTAATAACACATCAGGCGTTCCTTGTAATTGGATGAGAGCGTTCTTTGTAACGGGTGATGACCATTATCAAGGCATCATGAATGATATGCTTGACTGGCTTTCTACCAGAGAGCTTAGCTTCGCTCCCGGGACAAGATATGACTATGCTAACAACAACTGGGTGCTACTCGGTATCTTAGTTTCAAGAATGACAGGTCACACAAACTACTTTGAAGGTTTCAATGAGTACACAAATGAGCACATCTTCGCACCGCTCGGCATGACCAGATCCACATTTGAGCATACATCGCAGCTTACTAATGTTGCACAACCGCACCTCGTCACGGGAATGCAGTCGCCTATGCAAGTTATATCAAAAAGCAGTGCAGGCAGTCTTCTTTCAAGCGCAAACGATATGGCAACTTACATGCACTTCCTCCTTGGCGGTCAGGCAGATGCGCAGATTTTATCACAAGCTTCTATAGCGCAAATGCTGAGAATCCAAACAAGCCATGTTGACATGCAAGCTCCATTGCTTGGCTACGGTCTGGGATTTGCACAAATGCAAATGCCGGATGGTTTCCAAACAGTCGGACATAGTGGTGGCGCAATGTATTATTTTTCAGATGTAATTTTTAACCTGGAAAATGGATTGGGCGTGTTTGTGTCAACAAACTCAACACCGGGCATGTTGGCAGCTCAGGCTGTTTCCGTCGCAATACTCCAAACAGCGCTGATGGAAAAAACAGGCTCTATACCTCTTGCAGATGTTGATACCCCCACAATAGATCCGGCAGCTGTACCTGTAGAGCTTTCTGAGGAAGAAATTGCTGAGTTATACGCACTTGAAGGTTTCTATGACTTTGGCATAGGTGGCATATGGCAACTTCACGTCGAAGACGGTGCTCTTGTCTGGACCCCCTCCGGCGATGATGAAGCTGAAGTAGCTGTTCCAATGTCAGACGGTTCTTTCCAAGGTCCTGAAGGTAGATATGTATTTAGCATAGATGGCGAAAATATATCTGTCATATATTTCAGCCCATATATCGGCATGATTCCCGGCGTGAGAGTTGATGTTGAAGGTCTTGAAGCTCCTGCAGAATTTAGTCAGTGGATTGGAAGATATTACTTTGTACCGGGACTTCCGGGTGAAGTTATCTCTACGACTCTAATAGAACTGATTGTTGATGATTTTGGCAGAGCTGCTATTATCCGCCCTACTGTTCAAACAGATGTTTTGTCAGAAATGCTCGGCATGAATCTGTCTCTGCCTACTCCGCTGACACAGTTTGGTGATATGTGGTATTTGGATTTAACACCTTTGTTTTTCAGCATGGAAGATGGCAACGCAACAATTGACTTCATGGGTTCAACTTTCGTGAGAAGTTAGGTTTTCTCAGAAAATATATAAAATATTTACAGCACCTGAGTGAAAAGGCCCACTGTGGGCTTTTTCACTCATATCAAAATATATCACAATTATTCACAAAAAATCCTTGACCCACACCCCCACAAATGCTATAATGTCGATTACCTGTCGGCAGACGGGTCAATTTTGGCGACCGCTGATTAATTCTACGGACCAAAATTGCAAAAAACACCGATCTGTCAGATTAAAACAGGGAGGCTAATGAAGGAGGCGCCGAAGTGAGAATTAAAGTAACACTCAGATGCAACGAATGCAAGCAAAGAAACTACAACACCACGAAGAACAAGAAGAACACGCCGGACCGGCTTGAAATGAACAAGTATTGCCGATTCTGTCGTAAACACACTGCTCACAGTGAAACAAAATAGCTGACGAAAGGAACTGTCTTAATGTCTGAAGAAAACATTGAAAAGACTGAAAAGTCTGAAAACACGGTTGAGACCGGCTCAAAAACGTCAGCAGCAGCACCTGCCAAGAAAAAAGTAAAAGGCAGTAATCGCATCGCAAAATGGTTCCGTGAAATGCGCAGCGAGCTGAAGAAGGTCGTTTGGCCGACTCCGAAACAAACAGTGAACAACACAATAGTAGCACTCGTAGTAATGGGCGTATCGGCTGTACTGGTCTGGGTGCTCGACCAAATAGGTCTGAACATATTCCAAGCCATCATGGCAGTCGCCGGTAGGTAACGCAAATGTCTGATGAAGCAAGATGGTATGTTGTTCATACGTATTCCGGATATGAAAATGCGGTAGCGGCAACAATCGAAAAGGCTGCCGAAAACCGCAAGATGCTTGACCAAATTATCGAAATCAAGATTCCGACAGAAACCGTAACGGAAGTCCACGATTCTCAAACCAAAACAATAGAACGCAAAGTTTTTCCGGGCTATGTCCTCATTAAAATGGTGATGAATGACGTAAGCTGGCACCTTGTAAGAAATGTACGTGGTGTAACAGGCTTTGTCGGCTCGGCAAATAAAGCGATTCCCTTGACAGAAGATGAAATACTGTCACTTGGAATCGAAAGGCATGAAGTTGTTGTTGGATTTGAGGTCGGTAGCACCGTCAAAGTTATCGACGGTCCGCTCGACGGATTCCTCGGCACAGTCGAAGAAATCGAATTTGATAAGAGCAGAGCTCGTGTCATAGTATCTATGTTCGGTCGCGAAACCCCGGTAGACTTAGACTTCGACCAAATCGAAGCAGTCTAACAAAATCGCATAATGACTTTTATCGGCAATTAATCGATTATTTGCCGCACGTGGGAGGGACACCGAGATAACGGTCGTTCCGTCACACACCACATTTAATTTAGGAGGTGCACATTAAGTGGCACAAAAGGTAACAGGAATAATAAAGCTTCAGATCCCTGCGGGTAAAGCAACACCTGCACCGCCAGTAGGACCGGCTCTCGGTCAGCACGGCGTAAATATAGGGCAATTTACTAAAGATTTTAACGAACGCACAAAAAATGATGATGGAATGATAATCCCGGTCGTTATAACCGTATATGCAGACCGCAGCTTCTCATTTATCACCAAAACACCGCCGGTTGCTAACCTAATCAAGAAAGCATGTAATCTTGAAAAAGCATCAGGTGTTCCTAACAGAGAAAAAGTAGCCTCGATATCACAAGAAGACGTTCGCAAAATTGCGGAAATCAAAATGCCTGACCTTAATGCGGCAAGCGTTGAAACTGCTATGAAAATGATAGCAGGAACAGCTCGCAGCATGGGCATAACAGTATCGGAGGGCTAGAATTATGTTTAGAGGAAAAAATTATAAAGAGAGCGCAAAGCTCGTAGATAAAGCTAATTTATACGATCCACCGGAAGCATTTGACCTTGTCATTAAGACATCAAAAGCAAAATTTGACGAAACAGTCGAACTGCACATAAAGCTTGGTGTTGACTCACGTCACGCTGACCAGCAAGTTCGTGGCGCAATAGTCCTTCCACACGGCACAGGAAAGAACCCAAGAGTGCTTGTGTTCTGTAAAGAAGAACGTGTACAGGAAGCCACAGATGCAGGCGCAGACTTTGCAGGCGGTCAAGAGCTTGTAGATCGTATCCAAAAAGAGAACTTCTTTGATTACGACGTAGTTGTTGCTACTCCCGACATGATGGGCGTTGTTGGTCGTCTCGGTAAGGTGCTAGGTCCAAAGGGACTTATGCCCACACCAAAAGCCGGAACAGTTACACCTAATCTCGTACAAGCGATTGAAGAAATCAAAGCAGGTAAAATCGAGTACCGTCTCGACAAAACAAACATCATTCACTGCCCAATCGGAAAAGTATCTTTTGGTGTTGAAAAATTACAAGAAAACTACCAAACTCTGCTTGACGCAGTTATAA
>Ga0123355_10004441_pt1 | contig 20402 bp, 19 predicted proteins | sample TergutEmb28metaG_3_FD_89872 | JGI IMG/M metagenome (GOLD analysis project Ga0123355, IMG submission 89872) | Embiratermes neotenicus P1 segment gut microbial communities from Petit-Saut dam, French Guiana - Emb289 P1 | ecosystem: Host-associated > Arthropoda: Insects > Digestive system > Gut ...
CCAGAGGGCAGTACTGGTGTAGACGTTCCTGATGTGACAAAGGCACAGGTCGTGCGTGCAGGTACTGATCTGAGCATCGTAGCTTGTGGCATTGAGGTCGCACAAGCCCTTGAGGCAGCCGAGTTACTGGCAACAGAGGGTATTAGCGCAGAAGTTATCGATGTAATGTGTGTCAAGCCCTTAGATGTTGCGACTCTTGTGAAGAGTGTGTCAAAAACAGGATGCCTTATCACTGCTGAAGAGCATAGTGTGTTGGGTGGTATGGGTTCAGCGGTATCAGAAGTGCTATCAGAGGTATTGCCTGTTCCAACACGCCGCATTGGGGTCGTAGATCGCTTTGGGACAAGCGGAAGTCCTGATGAACTTATTGAATACTTCAATCTGGACGCAGCATCTATTGCACGCGCTGCACGTGAGCTGCTCGCAGATCAGAGCTAACAAGCTAGCAACTGTTCGGAACGTGCTTTAGACGTACCCTGAGCATAGGTCAGGCTAATGTTTAAGCTAAATCGCAGTACGGTAACAGCTCATTTCAGGTGACAGTGACCTATTTGCGTTTTGATAAAATTGCTAGAAGGTGTATTTTCGTGCACTAGATGCGAGGTTGAATGCGGCTGTAGTGAGCCGCATTTGGATGTAATGGTTAAATTGTAATGGACGTACTAGACCGACGGAAAAGGGAGGCTCGTGTGAGCGACCTAGAGTCAAGGCTCGACCAAATCGTGCCAGAACCACAATTCTCGCCCAGAGCGAATCGTGGACCGCTGATGATTTCGATGAAGAATGTTTCAAAGCGCTATGTTGCCAATAAGGCAGCGCTTGAAAACGTCAATGTCGAAGTTGCAGCAGGAGAATTTGTTTTTATCGTAGGACATTCGGGATCAGGTAAATCAACCTTTATTCGCATGCTTTTGCGCGAGGTCCAACCAACAAGCGGGCAGATTATTGTCGCCGGGCATGATCTAAGCAGGTTAAAGAACAGCAAAGTTCCGTACCTGCGCAGAAATATTGGCTGCGTATTTCAAGACTTTAAACTGCTGCCCAATAAAACCGCTTTTGAAAACGTCGCTTTTGCCTTGCAGGTAATTGGCAAGTCAAAGCACGTTATTAATACACAGGTGCCAGAAGTTCTGCGCCTCGTAGGACTTGAAGGCAAGATCCACAATTATCCTCATGAACTTTCAGGTGGTGAGCAGCAGCGTGTGTCAGTTGCTCGCGCTTTTGTAAATCGCCCGCCTCTACTACTTTGCGATGAGCCAACAGGTAATCTTGACCCGCAGACTTCGCTCGGTATCATGAAGCTACTTGAGCGTATTAATAAGACAGGGACCACAACTCTTATCGCAACGCATGATCAAGAAATGGTTAACTATATGCGCCAGCGCGTAATCGCACTTGACGAAGGTCAGCTTGTCCGCGATCAGGACAGGGGGGTGTATGGCAATGTCGATTAATATTGGATATTTTCTCAGTGAAGCTGCGATTAGCTTCAAGCGCTATTGGGTAATGACCTTTGGTGGTATTGCGACGATCTTTTTGTCACTGCTTCTTATGGGTAGTGCACTACTTATGAACTCGCTAGTCGTTGACATGGTTGGTGATCTTGAGCAGCGAATTAGCATTACCGTATGGATCCATGATGAGGCAGAGGATGCAGACATCGAAGCCTTGCAGGCTCAGATTCAAGGTCATGAAAACGTACAAGGCGTCAACCTGGTCAGCAAAGAAGAGGCTCTAGAGCGCTTTGAAGAAATGATGGTAGACTCACCTCAGATTGTAGAGCAGCTTGACGGCAATCCCTTGCCTAGGTCGTTTGAAATTGAACTTATTGACACCCAGGAAATCAACAGTGTCTTGAACATGATTCGCAATAGTGAAGAGTTCCCAAGGATTGCTGATCGTCCTGATGATACAGAGCGCTCACTGCGCTACGGACAGGGCATTGTCGAAACTTTGTTAAACTTCACGCAGACAGCACGTTATGCGGGTATTGCCCTTGTAGCCATTTTGGCATTTGTAAGTCTGATCTTTATCAACAATACTATTCGCCTTGCAATCTATGCTCGCAGAAATGAACTCTCTATCATGCGTCTGGTTGGGGCAAGCAATGGTTTCATTCGTGCACCCTTTATCTTAGAAGGTATTTTGCAGGCACTAGTAGGGGCAGCGCTGGCAATCCTTGTTTTGCTCGCAGTAAAGTCCTTTGTATTCCCTGGCTTGCAAGACGCCCTGGCCTTTATCACCTTTAACTTTACCAATGCGCTTATGACAGAAATCGCACTTATCTTGACTGGTGCAGGTATTGTCATTGGTGCCCTTGGTGCAATCATTGCAATGAGAAGGTACCTAAAGATTTAGGCTTTGTTTAAAGATAGGAATGTGTACTAGTATAAGCACTTCCAGGTGGTATTATGAAAGGACCAGCATGAATCGTCTAACAAAAATAATAGCCCTTGCCCTTTCGGCAGTTGTATTGACCCTGGCAGCTTTTACTGGTGGGTTTGCCTACTCACAGATAGCTTTTATTGCAGAAAGTGCACGCGCACAGCAAAATCCCGAATTGACACAGCAGGTCTCAGACCTCTTTAATCTTATGCAACGTGAAGCTCTTGAGCCTCCCAGTGAAACCACCGCCACAGTGGGTGCACTTAACGGACTTTTGCAAAGTAACGGTGACAGATATGCTCGCTTCCTTGCAGAGGACGAATTGCAGCGCTATGAAGAGAGCATGCGCGGATCTTTTGGTGGCATTGGCGTGCTACTAGGGGAGAGCAATGGCACGACTTATGTTTTACAGGTGTATGAAGATACTCCTGCCCAACGTGCTGGCATTCAAGAGGGCGATTTTTTCTATGGTGTTGATGGCGAAAAGCGCGATGACTGGATTACTTCAGATATATCCTATCGTGTTCGTGGCGAGGTAGGAACTGATGTCGAGATAACCATGGTTCGCCCCTGGCCTGAAGACACTGATACTATGCCTGCCACTATGGAGCACCCTTTAGGTGAGCCTTATACGGTGACAATCACTCGTGACATTATCGAGGCTCCTGTTACCGAGGTCAAAACCTTTGACAATAACATTGGCTATGTGCGCATCTTTGACTTTAACCGCCGCGTGACCGATGAACTGCGTGACGATATCGAGCAGCTTATTGACGAGGGCGTGCAGTCACTGATTCTTGACCTGCGCAATAACCCTGGTGGTGGCTTAAATCAGGCAGTTGGTGTTGCGTCCCTCTTTATCGAAAGCGGCCCCATTGTTCAGATTGAAGCCGCTAATGCCTCTATGCCAGAAGTCCTCAATGTCAGGGGAAGGGCTCTGTCAGAGCAGCTACCTCTTATAGTGCTGGTTAATGGCGCAAGCGCCTCTGCCTCAGAGATTGTAGCGGGTGCCATTCAAGATCACGAACGCGGCATAGTTATTGGTACTGATACCTTTGGTAAGGCAAGCGTGCAATCACAGATCCCCTTCCGTCGCGGAGCAGTATTTATGACGACAGCTCACTATTTGACTGCACTGGGCCGTGTTATCGACGATGAAGGTACAGAGCCAGACATCCTAGTTGAAATGAGTATGTCTGACATGATGACTACTGCTGCAGATGACACAGGTGAAGACGATATTCAGCTTCACCGTGCACTTGAAGAGGCTCTTGCTGCGCAAAGCGCGGCAGAGTAAGTCCATGTCTGACAACAAATCAACATCTACACGAATTGCAGGCAATAAAAAGGCCTATCACGACTATTTTATCGACGAGACCTTTGAGGCTGGCGTAGTACTAACCGGCACAGAGGTCAAGTCGATTCGTGAAAACGGTCTATCGCTTAAAGAGAGTTTTGCCCACGTTCGCGCTGGGGAAGTTTGGCTTATGGGTGTCCATATTAAGCCCTACAACCAGGGGTCATACAACAACGTTGACCCTGATCGTCCGCGCAAGTTACTGCTGCACAGAAAACAGATACGCTACCTTGATGAAAAGACGAGTGAAAAAGGGCAGACTATTGTTCCGACAAAGATATATTTTTCACGCGGCAACTTAGTGAAGGTTCAAATCGGTCTTGCGCGCGGTAAAAAGAACTATGACAAGCGCGCCACAATTGCAAAGAAAGACGCGCAGCGCGACATCGAAAGGGCCCTTAAGACGCGCAGTCAGTAGGATATCCTGAACCTCTCTAGCAGACTTAATGTGCTAGCGAGCTAATGTATGCTGCGTGCAAATATGACGAAAAATTGTACAAATTATAGCTCTTTCATGAATATTGACGACTTATTGCAAGTTTCTGCAGATGATATGCTAAATTTTATTCGATATATATAGCAATATGCACATTTCAATCATTGTCAGTTTGCAAAGGAAAGGACCGCTATTATGTCAGGTTAACTCCAGCCCAACTCAGAACTTCAGCTTCCAGATATACACAAGGCGCTCAAGAAGTACGCGATGTCCTAGCAAAGCTCAGACGTGAACAAGAAACCATTCGTTCTAACTGGGAAGGTAATGCTTTTAGAAGCTACGATAACCAGTTCAATAGCTTAACTCCTAGAATAGAAGAATTTGCACGTCTACTAGATGACATCAACAGACAACTCAACAGTGTTGCTACTATCGTAGAAGACACAGATCGCAACATAGCTTCACAAATTAATAAAATATAAACCTTCTTGATGGATAGATTTGAAGTAGATTACCTTGAGTAGGCTAATTAGAGCTGATGGGGCAGTTGCAGGTCAGCATAGATCACAAATCTCTAACGGGGTGCGAGCAGTCTCTGTGCCCGGGGTGTCTGGAGGCACTAATTCTGCGGTGATGAATGCAGATGCCCTAGGGCAAAGACTTCGGACTCTAAGTGATCGTTATGCGTCTGCCCAGAATAGAAATGCAATGCAAATCGATAACATTGCAACTAGAATAGCTAATCTTGACCGAGAGGCTGCTAGACAAATTGATCGACGTGGTTAAGGTGGGATCAATCTAGTGGACAGAAACAGCTACAGAGATCTTATTTCGAAAAACGAAGACGAACTTTCCGAGCTTAAAAAAGAGGAACGGCTAGTTAACGAGCAGCGCGATGCCTTAGACGCTTGGAAAAGACAAGAATTGGCACACGCTGATCAAATGTCTTACTATCTTAAGGGTAGTGACACGGCTCAAGACAGACGCATGCTAAATAAGGAGCTTGCTTACATACAAGAGGTTTGTAGTAAGGTTGATTTAGAATGTAAGGAACAGGCTGGCGACATTAGGGGTAGGCAAAAGCAAAACCTAGGTCAGAGGGACAGCATTGAGGGGCAGTATAGAGCTGCACAAAGGGAAGAAAATTAAACTGGGCAAAATAGAGGCTTATTATGGGAGTAGAAGTAAGACCACTAGCAGTAAGAAGTGACCTTGAAAGGCAAAACATTGCTTGCAGGGCACTTCAAGAAAATATACGCCCTGCCATACAAAGAATTGAGAGGTATGCAGGGGATCAAAGGTTGAGCGGGCAAGCTTTTGAAGCCCATAAAAATTATATGCGAAGGGGACATGTTCCTGCACTTAACGCATTTATTGTCTTAAATCGCGAAGAAGCTGAATCACAGGAGTGGCCTGATGATACTGTGGTTGCATGGCCGGATCCAGAGCTGGGGCAAGGATACGCAAATGGGTTCAATCTAATTGCTCTAAATGCAGGTCTTAGCCTGGAAAATTTTGGGCTAAGCTATCCAGTTACAATAGATGATCTTGCAACTAATTGGGAAGGAATTTATGATTTTCGTCGGCATATTCGCGGAAGTGGCTTGTTTAGCGATAATGTAAGTCTGAGCACAGCAGCTGAGCGATTCGGTGCAGAAGCAAACCTTGCAGAGCTTGAGATATTTCGTACAGTTGATGATCCAAATACTTTCAATCAGATACTGGAGCGAGCTGCTTGGATGGGCTTTAGTTGGGAATCTAGACGAGAACCAATCCTAGACCTCCTCATAGCAGCAGGTTCAGTAGATGCCTTTTTCGATATAACTGATCGCATCTTAGATGGAGAGCTCACCCTAGAAGAAGCAATGACAGAACTAGAAGCTGGTGGCGACTGATGCAATGTTTTATCATAGAGGGCAAATGTGAAAGGATGAAAAAATGAAGAGAATTTCAAAGGGTATGCTGCTGGTAGTTTTGCCATTCGTACTGCTACTTGCTGCCTGTGCTGGTGACACTTATGAAGTCGAGCCAGCCCCAGAAGTTGTAGAGGCACCTGTCATAGAAGAGGCTCAGACACAAGTTCCAGAACCAGAGCCAGGCCCTTTTGAAAATACATCTCGTGGCAATACCATTTCAGGAAGCGACCCAAGTGTAATAATGCAATTTATAGAAATTTTCGCGCTAGACCATGTGGTTATGTTAACGGTAGTCAACGGCGAAGAGAAACAGACATTCACGATTAGCCCAAGTGTGCAAAGTTTTGAGCGCTTTGAAATGTTTTATGAGGTAACTGGTATACACTTTGATGCTTCTGAAGTAATACTAGAACAAAAAGGATCCATTCTTTTTGAAGAATATCTAGCATTGGATGAAGAGCAGAAGATTCGATTTTTTGAACTAATTGCAGGGAGCGAATAGTAAAGATGGTAAGTCTTTAGCTGGGATAAGAAGGGTAAAAGGCATGCAGTTGCTGACTTGACAGAACCAGAGCGCTATAGTGTTCTTGATACTCTATACATACGGCACCTTGGGGAAGACATGGCATGGCTTATTAAAGACAGGAGTATTCCGCTGGAACATCGTGTCACTGGGATACAGGTAAGTTCTACGGGGCAGTTTGTAGTTTCAACAGCCACGCAAAGCAATTTTAGTACATGGACGGGGCAAGAAGCTGAGATATCACTGCTTCGATTTCACCCCTGCAGTGCATCGCAACAGTTTTGGGATTCGCTACTTGATGAAGATTTTTTGACGCATCCAGATGTAACCAGAATTCGGTAAAGTAGTATCTAGATTAAATTTTAGATTATGAGCTTGGTACTGCCTTCAGCAAATGAAGGTCAGCTATTCACCCTGAACACACCTAAGAATCTTTCAGGAAGCGCAGATCGCCTTCGCGGCGGGTGATTCCTTGTGCATCGCAATGTTCGAGCAATGGAATGGCGTACTTACGGCTGATTTGCCATAGGTTACGGATTTCTGCAGCAGTCATACCTTCGCCTCGATTTAACAGCTCTTGGCGAAGCGTCTCTTGTGCTAAGGCAATATGCTTGGGCGCAAAGTAGTATTCGCTTGCAAGCCTGATGAGCTTGCCTTCGACAAGTAGACGTCCCAATACCTGTGCGATAAGATTGCGCGACTGCTCTAAGCGTTGTGCGTGCTCAGAGATATTTGAAACCATCAATCCTTGCGACTCAATATCTGTTAGCAGTTGCGCTGCGCATTGTTCAAACAAGGCCTGAGCACTTGAGGAGGCCTTTGGATGACTTACTTTGCCTGCATCCAGGTTGATTGTGCCAGCTTCTGCCATGAGTTCTAAAAGCAGTTCAAAGCGCTCGCTAGTCCAGGCAAGCGCCTGTGGTGATGTGGCAGCATCAGTGAAGGCGATTCCTCGTAGCGCCCCCTGACTAAGGTTTAATGCTTGAGGATTTTCTTCGTGATAAGCAAGAAGATCTTTCTCGACACGGTCTTGTAGATGATTTAGCGCATCAGCAGGAATGAAGTGATTTGCTTTCTCACCCTTAAGACGGGACAAGGGTAGCTGGTTAAGTGTCCTTGCTACCACTGCCTTATCTAGTCCCAACCTAACAGCCACTTCTTCAGAGTTGAAAGGCAGACCTTGTAGACTTACGAAAAGTTCAATGGCATCTGCTGTTCTATCCGCATCAAGCATCTCAAGAAGCTCAAACCATTCAGGCGCAAGCTTTGTACGTTGCCCAACCTCAGTCAGTAAAACTTTTCCACCACCTGTGGTAAATGCAGGGGAGAGGTTGCGAATAATGAAGCGATCTTTGAAGCGAAGCGGCAGCGCCTTGTCTAGGCGCACCTGCACATAAGCGCTCTCTTCTGCAGCAAGCTTAGCTATGCGATCTTCTGAGTAGAGCAACTTTATTCGTGCTGCTGACTCATCTGTGCCGTGATGGACCACTACGGCAGCCCCGTCTTTTAGGCTTGCAGCTAGCTTAGCTTCAGATTTGAAGGTAGGTTCGGGACTGGCATCAGATTTGTTGGTGCTGCGGTCAGGTAAGCCAGTGTAGTGCAATTTTGCAAGAAAGCGTGTGCTTCCTTGGAGCCTTTTGGGGGTGCAGAGCACGTCACCGCGTTTGATTTCTTCACGCTTTACCCCTACTAGGTTAAGCGCAACACGTTGGCCGCTACGGGCTTTCATGCAGTCTTTTCCATGAACCTGAATGTTACGTACGCGCACTTGTCTACTTGAATCATGCTGCAAGACTTCAAGCTGGTCATCTACCTTAATGATGCCATCCCACAAAGTGCCTGTAACCACAGTTCCTGTGCCTTCGATTGAAAAAACACGGTCAATGGGTAGGCGCACAAAGTCTGAACTAGCCTCGCGCTTTATGCTAGTTGCCGCTGACTCAATGGCAGCAAGCAGGCTGTCAATGCCCTCTTTTGTGTGGGCAGACACAGGAATAATGTCTGCATCATCAAAGCTCGTTGAACTGAGCAATTCGGCTACATCTAGCTGGGCGAGCTCTACCAGTTCAGGGTCGACAGTATCGATTTTGGTGATGGCAACGATAAGTTTGCGTACACCTAGTAGCTCTAAGATAGTTAGATGCTCACGGGTTTGGATCATTACTCCGTCATCTGCTGCTACCACCAAAAGTGCGACGTCAACACCCGTTGCCCCTTCGACCATGTGGCGTACAAAGCGCTCATGTCCAGGCACATCAACAACGCCGCAAACGCTTCCATTGGGCAACTGTAGCTGAGCAAAGCCTAGTTCGATAGTAATGCCACGACGCTTTTCTTCAGCAAGACGATCAGGATCTGTGCCTGTGAGTGTGCGCACCAGTGTTGATTTTCCGTGATCGATATGCCCTGCAGTGCCCAGAACGAAGGAGGGCAGGCAAGCAGTGTGTGCGGGGGGGCAATTTGGTGTTTGTTTCGACTTTTGAGACATTGTCACATTTTATCAGTTGTGCAGGGCTGCGGTGCATCAAAGCTTTGCTTGGTCATAATCAATTTTGAGCACTTTTGTCCCGTGCGGCAACAATTGTGCAAAGCGATTTGAATAGTGCTAGTATTGATTAAGCAAATACAGCAACAGTTGGCATTTGGCATGTGTGAATATCGCACTAAATAGTGCAGGCCGTTGCGCTTAATAGACAAAAATTAACTTCCCGTTACTGGGAGCCCATTACGAGGGCACACGAAGAAAAGGATATTCAAATGGAAGGGATACTCATTCCCCTTGTCTGCATTATTGCAGGTTTCGTCGCAGGCTTTATCACGAATCGTTTTGTGATCAATTCAAAGACATCAAGGGCTGCTGCTGACGCAGAAATGCTTATCAAAAATGCTAACACTGAGGCCGAGGCTGTAAAGCGCGAAGCATTGCTTGAGGCTAAGGACAAGATTTTCAAAATGAAGCAAGACGAAGCTGCTGAAGCTAAGCAGCGCCGCAAAGAAATTTCTGCTCTAGAAAATCGATTGGCTCAGCGTGAAGAAACTATTGATCGTCGTGCTGAAACACTTGACAAGCGTGAGCATCAGATTTCTAGCGCCCAGGGTCAGGTTAAGGCTCGCGAAACAGAGCTTAATACAGCACTAAGTGAGGTGTTAACTAGGCTTGAACGTATTGCCAACATGACTACTGATGAGGCGAAAGCAGAGCTGCTTGAAAGTATTGCAGAGGATGTCAAGCGTGATGCTGCTGCAATTATCAGGGACGCAGAAGTGTATGCTAAAGAAGAAGCTGATAAGCGTGCTCGCAATATTGTCAGCCTTGCGATTCAGCGTATCGCAGCTGATCATACCTCTGAAAACACGGTGTCAGTGGTACAAATTCCGTCTGATGACATGAAGGGTCGCCTCATTGGTCGCGAGGGTCGAAATATCCGCGCCTTTGAACAAATCACAGGAATCAACCTAATTATTGATGATACGCCAGAGACGGTAGTATTGTCAGGCTTTGACCCAGTGCGCCGTGAAATTGGACGCATTACCCTAGACACTCTAATAACTGATGGTCGTATTCATCCAGCGCGCATTGAAGAAATGTTCAAGAAGGCGACAAAGCTGGTTAACGAAGAAATACAACGTGCTGGCGAACAGGCTAGCTTTGATGCAGGCGTTCATAACTTACACCCAGAGATTATTCGCACTTTGGGTCGCTTGCGCTACCGTACCAGCTACGGACAAAATGTCTTGCGTCACTCGCTTGAAGTTTCATGGCTTGCAGGTCTTATGGCTGAAGAGCTAGGAGCTGATGTTGCGCTTGCTAAGCGTGCAGGCCTCTTGCATGACTTAGGTAAAGCCATCGATCATGAAATCGAAGGCCCACATGCAAGTATCGGTGCTGACCTTGCTCGCCGCTTTGGTGAACCTGCCCCAGTGCTACATGCTATCGAAGCCCATCATGGTGAAGTAGAGCCTAGTAGTGTTGAAGCTGTGCTGGTTATGGCAGCTGACGCTATCTCTGCTGCACGCCCTGGTGCGCGCCGTGAAACACTTGAAACCTATATCAAGCGCCTTGAAAAACTTGAAGCAGTTGCTAATGCTCATAAGGGTGTTGAGAAAACCTTTGCCATGCAAGCAGGTCGTGAAATTCGCGTTATGGTAGAACCAGAAGTGGTCAATGACGCAGACGCTGTCATTCTAGCCAGAGACATAGCAAAGGAAATTGAAGCAGAGATGGAATATCCAGGCCAGATTAAGGTTTTGGTATTGCGCGAAAGCCGCGCCGTTGACTACGCAAAATAATACAGAGAGCGCTAATCTCGAGCGTGATCCGCTACTTGCCTTTGTGGCAGATGTTTCTGGCGGTGAAGTGCTCCAAGTCGAGGAAGATTTAGGTGCAGGCTTTGTCCGCCTGAATACTGCTGAGGCTGAACGTCGTCAGGCGCGTCATGACATCCGTAAGGTCGAAGACATCGTCATTGAAATGATGCGCAATTCACGCGATGCCGGTGCACGTCATATTTTTATTGCCATGAATAAGGTTGAGAAATTGCGCCTGCTTAGCATCATTGATGATGGCGAGGGTGTGCCCGACAGCTTGTCAGAGCGTATTTTTGAAGCGCGTGTTACCTCTAAGCTTACAAGCATCCTTGAAGATGAGTGGGGGGTTCATGGTCGTGGCATGGCGCTTTATTCAATTAGTCAAAATGCGAGCAAGTTTGCCCTCTGTGCAAGTGGTACAGGATTAGGTGCAGCATTTTCTGTTGAAGTCGATACAGATGAACTCAAAGAACGCGCAGACCAAAGCACCTGGCCTAAGGTTGAGCGTGATGACGAAGGAGCCTTCTGCTGTACCTCTGGCCCAAAGAACCTTCTGCGCCACATTGCTGAGTTTTCCCTCATGCATCCAAAGCTTAAAATTTACGTAGGAAGTCCCAATGAAATACTGGCGACCCTGGTGGTTCACGGTGAAGATCGACTGGATATTCACAAAGATAGCACTGAAGGCAGCAACAGGGATGAAGGGGAGACCCTGCAGTCCGAGCACCAGCTCTATGAACTGCCCTGGTGTCTGCGCCCAGCAGATAGCGACAACCCTACGGTGCTGGCAGAGTGCGCCCATGCCCTTGGCCTCGAAGTAAGCACGCGGAGCGCTTATCGCATAGAGAGCGGCGAGATCGCAGCACTTGAAGACGTTTATACAGTCTTGACCAAAAATGTTGCCCAGGAATCAAGAGCAGTCGATTTAGCGCAAGATATGCGTGGCCTCAAAATAGAAAAGCAAGATCTGAGCAATTTTGCCTGCGAGGTAGAGCGCGCTTTTGATGCTCTGGCAGAAAAGTACTACATATCTTGCAACGCTGACCCTAAGGTTAGCATCAAGAAGAATACTATTACCATCAAGCTAGACTTTGAAAAGGAATACTAAGTTGACCTCTAAGCAGTCTAAGATCTCACCTCGCACACAGACGCGAAGCCTTGACAGTCAAAGCAACCGTGCACGCCAAGGCAAAGACAGCAAAAATGATCCTCGCTATTTCATCAAGACTTTTGGCTGCCAGATGAATAAACACGATAGTGAGGTCGCAGCAGGCTTACTTGATCTTGAGGGCATGACACCTGCAGATAGTCCAGAAAATGCTGACCTGATTGTATTTCTTACCTGCTGTGTAAGAGAAAATGCCGATGAGCGTCTGCATGGTCAGGTAGCAAGTCTCAAGGCACTTAAGACAAGCATTGCAGATAAGCAGACCTTATCTGAATCTGGCCAGACTCCGCCCCTTATTGCGGTGGGAGGCTGCATTGGTCAGCGCGATGGGGGCAAACTACTTGATTCGCTTTCGCATGTAGACATTGTTTTTGGTACGCACAACTTAAACCGTTTGCCTGCTTTGTATCGTCAGGCAGTGGCAAAGCGTGAAGCAGCGCTTCTTAAAGACAGTTACATTCCCTGGAGGCCTGAGGCTACGGTTGAAATCGAGCAGGAATCCGACACCTTTGCTGCCGACCTACCGACTACACGCGAGCACCCTTGGCATGCCTGGCTGCCTATTACGCAGGGCTGTGATAACTTTTGCACCTACTGTATCGTGCCCTATGTGCGCGGCGCAGAACGCTCACGCCCCCTGGCTGATGTTGTCAAGCAGGCAGAGGCACTTGTTGCTGATGGTGTGCTAGAAATTACCCTACTGGGTCAAAACGTAAATAGCTATGGCCGCGACCTTGTCAAAGGTCGCCATTCTGACAGCAATCTGCCTGACAATGAAAGTGGTGAGCCCCTTTTTGCAGAGGCTCTTAAGGCAGTTGCAGCTACAGGTATCAAACGTTTAGGTTTTGCGACTAGCCACCCGAAGGATCTGTCACAAGAAACCATTGATGTTATGGCTAGCACCCCCAGTGTTATGCACCATTTGCACCTGCCTGTGCAGTCGGGCAGCAATAAGGTGCTTGATGACATGGGACGCTGCTATACGCGCGAACAGTATTTGGATTTAGTGGCGCGTTTGCGTACAGCGATTCCTGGCATTACCCTGTCAACTGATATGATTGTTGGTTTTCCTGGTGAAAGCGAAGAAGATTTTTTGATGAGCCTGGACCTGGCTAAAGAGGTCGTCTTTGATCAGATGTTTACCTTCCTTTACTCAAAGCGTGAAGGGACTCCTGCCGCAGAAATGACTAATGAGGTCGCAGCTGATATTGCGCAGGAACGCTTTGAAAGACTGGTAGAGTGCGTCCAATCCAGCGCGCGTACTAGTAATGAACCACTGGTGGGGACGGTGCAAGAAGTCTTAATAGAGGGCGCTTCAAAGCGCGATAGTGCTATGCTTACAGGTCGAACTTTTGGTGCAAAGGTTATGCATGTTCCCTTGCCTGAAGGGTCAAGTATAGAAGATTTTGCAGGTCGCATTATTTCTGCAAAAGTTACAGAGGCAAGCACGTGGTTTTTGCGCGGAGAGCTGATTTAAGGACTAGTCATTGGGACTGAGCTGCGTAAAAACTCCGGTAATCGCTATTGTCGGTCCAACGGGCATTGGCAAGTCATCTATTGCGCAAAGATTGGCACAGCAACAGGGTGTTGGCGTGCTGTCTGCTGACTCTATGCAGGTGTATCAAGGCATGGATATTGGAACGGCAAAATTATCTCAGGTCGAGCGCCTTGTTCCGCACCTTGGCCTTGACTTGGCAAAGCCTTCCGAATCCTATTCTGCCGCAGAGTATCAGAGTTATGCCAAGGGGATTATTGAGTCTGAAGCAGCAGCCAAGGGGGGAGTACCGCCTGTTGTTTGCGGTGGCACTGGTCTTTATTTGCGTGCCGCTTTAGATGACTTTACCTTTGCTGGGGTAGATGCAGAGGATATGCAGCAGCAGGAAAAGGTTAGAGCAAAATATGAAGAAATGCATGAGCATATTGGCAGTGAGAAATTGCACGAATTGCTTGCATCGCATGATCCAAAAGCTGCAGCTGAAATCCACCCTAATAACGTGAGACGCGTTATCCGCGCATTTGAGCTGTGGGAAACAGGGCGCAGCTATTCTGAAGTCAAGCAGGCATTTAAGCAGCGCAAAAGCTATTACCCTACTATGTGGATAGGGCTAACCTGCGAGCGCGACCAGCTGTACGAACGCATAAACCAGCGAGTAGATGTGATGATGGAACAAGGACTACTTTCAGAGGTGGAAGGACTCCTCAATCAGGGCTATCGCGAGGCGTTGACGGCACAGCAGGCAATTGGTTATAAGGAACTCGTTCCTGTACTTGAGGGGCAGGTGGAACTTGACTATGCAGTTGCTGCTATCAAGCAGGCTTCACGGCGCTATGCAAAGCGTCAACTGTCCTGGTTTCGTTCAGACCCGCGGATTCAGTGGGTATCTACTGACGATAGAAGCGAGCCAGAAATCTTACAGTTTGTCGTGGAGGCCACAGAGCTTGCCGAACACGGCGCATACTGTCCTATAATTAGAGTCTGACATATTCGGACAGATGCTTAGATGGGGATTTGACTGTTGGCAATACTAGTAGTCGTGCAGAACTGTTGGAGCAAGCAAGTATACAAAGTGGGGAACTATGAGACGTTCATTTACAAAACTGCAAGGATTGGGCAATGACTTTATTCTTTTTTGCGAGTTGGCAAAAAAGCCAGGTGATACTTGTATCAAGATGACTCCTGAGATAGCTGCCAGGTTGTGCGACCGTCATTTTGGCATTGGTGCTGACGGCGTTTTTATTCTGCGCAATGCCTGTGATCAAACTGACGCTGATATGAGCTGGGAGTTCTATAATTCAGATGGCAGTGTAGCTGAAATGTGTGGCAATGCCATTCGCTGTGTCGCACGCTATATTTTTGAAAATGATCTATGGCCTATGCCGCTGCCTACTATCGATCCTGTAATAATTGTTGGGGATGATGGTGATCTAGATATTGATTCGGCAGACAGTGAAGATATCAAGATGTGTTGTGGCGAACTGCGCATCGAGACGCTGGCGGGAATAAAATCCGTAGGGGTGAAGCTAGACGACGAGGGCAAATTTTTGGGCGCACGTGTTGACATGGGCATCGCTGAACTTGACAGTGATGTCGAGGTCAATGGTCGTAAGTATGCGCGTGTGTCGATGGGCAATCCGCACGCAATAACCTTTGTCGATGATTTGCCTAAAAAGCTTGGGACAGCTCCGGTAAGTACTGAGGGTCCTATAGTTGAAGTTGACCCCCTCTTTCCCCATAAGACTAATGTGGAGTATGCCCAAATTGTGAACCGTAGCCACATTCGCATGCGTGTCTGGGAGCGCGGGGCAGGAGAAACCCTTGCTTGTGGCACGGGTGCCTGTGCAACGGTTGTGGCGGCTCGCGAACAGGGACTTGTTGACGATAGGGTGACTGTTGATTTGTTGGGTGGCTCACTGACTATTGAAGTAAGCGCTAGCAGACGCGTTTTTATGACAGGACCAGCAGAGGTAGTGTTTACAGGAAGCCTCAGCCTTGAGGGTGAGCCATGCAAAGATCCCTGTGCTGATCCCTGCTAGGACCTGTTTAGACAGCGTTACTTCAAAGCTGTCGGATTCTGAGACATCTGGACATCAATCAGGGCACTAAGCCGACTGCCTAAGCTTACGATACAATAAAACGAACCTATAAACTAATCACTGTTCAAATTGACTTAATTAATGAAAGGGCAAGACATGGCAAAATTTGCTGCGAAACGATTGGACAACCTCCCCCCTTATCTCTTTGCAGAGATTGACCGCAAAAAGAACGAACTGGTTGCGCAAGGGATTGATGTAATTTCACTGGGTATCGGCGACCCTGACAAGCCGACCTTCCAGCATGTCATTGATGAGATGATTGAGGCAGTGCAGCGTCCCTCAAATCACCAGTATCCTTCCTATGAAGGCTCGCTTTCGTATCGCACAGCTTGCGCTGAGTTTATGAAAAATCGCTTTGATGTTAATGCTAATCCAGAGACTGAAGTGTTGGCACTGATTGGCTCAAAGGAGGGCATCGCAAACCTTTTTCCCGCCTTTGTTGATCCGGGTGCATATACTCTGATTCCTGGCATAGGATATCCTGTGTATTCAGGGGGCGGAATCTTGAACGATTCTCTGTCATGGTGGATGCCCATGAGCGATGAAAACAACTGGTTAGCAGACTTTGAGTCAACACCAGCTGACGTGCTTGAAAAGGCGCAGATGATGATTCTTAGCTACCCTAATAATCCTACAAGTGCCGTGGCGACCCCTGAATATTTCGACAGTGCGATTGCTTTTGCAAAGAAGCACAACTTACTGCTCGTGCATGATAATGCATATTGTGACATTGCCTTTGACGGCTATGTGCCCCCCAGTATTCTGGAGCGTCCTGGTGCTATGGATTGTTGTGTAGAGATATTCTCTGCCTCTAAGTCTTACAACATGACGGGCTGGCGTGCCGCTTTTGCTGTTGGTAATGCAGATGCGATTAGGACTTTTGGCATTGTGAAATCAAACGTTGACAGTGGTATTTTTACTGCGATACAAGAGGCTGCGGCAGTTGCTTTTACGGGCCCTCAAGACGAAGTCAAGGCTATGAGCGACCTTTATGAACGTCGTCGTGATATTGCTATGGCAGGACTTGACGCAATGGGACTCGAATATGTTTATCCGCGCGGCACCATCTTTATATGGGTCAAATGTCCTGCTGGCTATACCTCGGCAGAGTACGCGACGAAGATACTTGAGGAAGCTCATGTTATTGTTGCCCCGGGCAATGCTTATGGTCCAGAGGATGGCGAAGGCTATTTCCGCCTTTCGCTTGCTTGTGACGACAGCCGGATTGCTGAGGCGTTTGAGCGGATGAAAAAGCTTACTTAAGCTAAGTGCTCCAGACACCCGATCTCCGCACTGGTTTGCAATTCGGGAAATGCTCACGTAGGTAGACTACGCTACGCTTTTCAACTTACAAACCAGCACGAATCTTGAGCATCTGGAGCACTTAAGGAAGTTGACAGGGTGGGCAGCGGTAAGAGCTGCCCATTTTTAAGAGAGGTGTACCATGGAAGAGATTACAAAAAAGAATGCTCGTGCGATTCTAGTCGGACTTGATATTACCTCGAATAAAAATGCGCTGTCTGACTGGGATATTGATAGCTCACTTGATGAGCTGGAATTGCTTGCTTCGACAGCAGATGTTGACGTCGTTTGTCGTCTGACGCAACGGATGCCCTTGCCAGATACACGCACTTTCATAGGCAGTGGCAAGGTTAAAGAATTGGGGGACTTGCTAGAGCGCCATGAGGTATCTCTGGTTATCTTTGACGATGAATTATCCCCACGCCAACAGGTAAATCTGCAAAATGACTTGTCGGGTGAGGATGCCCTCGAAGAGAACCGCATCCAGGTTATGGACCGCACCGCCTTGATTCTAGATATTTTTGCATCACATGCAACTACACGCGAGGGCAAGTTGCAAGTTGAGCTTGCTACGCTTGAATATGAGATGCCCAGACTTCGTGGCAAGTGGAGTCATCTTGAAGCTGAAAAGCTAGGCGGTGGCGTTGGTGCTCGCTTTGGCATGGGGGAGAGTCAGCTAGAAGCAGACCGCAGGCTTTTGGGTAAGCGAAAATCGGATTTAAAGCGAGAGCTAAAGCGGGTAGAGGTAGAGCGTGAAACTCAGCGCAGTAAGCGCATGGAATCAGGAATTTTCAAAGTGTCCCTAGTGGGATACACCAATGCAGGAAAGTCTACCCTGCTTAATGCCTTGACTGATGCAGATGTGCTTGCCTATGACAAGCTATTTGCAACGCTTGACTCAACAACCAGAAAGCTTACTTTGCCGAGCAATCGTGAAGTAACCCTGACTGATACAGTTGGATTTATCAATAAGCTGCCTCACGGTTTAGTTGAAGCCTTTAAGTCGACCTTAGAAGAGGTTAATCAGGCTGATATGCTTCTGCATGTTGTTGATGCATCTGCTGCAAACGCCGAAGGGCAAATCGCAGCGGTTGAGGAAGTGCTGCGCGAGATTGGCGCGATAGAGAAACCGAGTCTTCTTGTCTTCAATAAGACTGACGCCATGGATGAAGATGGGGAGCAAATTCTAAATCGCTTCAGAGAACTCTATCCAGGATGTGAGACGGTTTCTGCTCTCAAGGGGAGGGGTCTTGAAGAGCTGCTGTTTGCGATTGAGCGTTTTGCTGCAAAGAGCGCCACACTTATGGAGGTGTTGATCCCCTTTACTCGCGGAGAGCTTGTTCAGCTAGCTCACACGCGAACGACTATTGTAGAGGAGTCCTACACAGAAGAAGGCACCCGCATGATTTTGCGAGTGCCCAAAGATCTTATAGGTCAATTTAATGCCTTCTCTGACGATGCCTAGCCGTCATGCTGGCAGACTCACGTATACTTTTTACGCTTCGCCTACCAGCCTAACGCCTATACATTCGTCAGAGAAGGCATTAGTGCAAATGTGCCGTCAGATACTCATCTCAAGCAATAGATCTCATGAGTGCAACCACTTTACCTGCGATGGCTACATCGCGGGTAACAATTGGCTCTAGTGCATCATTTTCTGGTTGTAAGCGTATCCCTTCAGATTCTTTATAGAAGGTTTTGACCGTAGCTTCGTCATCTAAGATCGCGACAACAGTGTCACCGTTTTCTGCAGTATTTTGCACTTTGACGATGACAAAGTCCCCATCGAGGATTCCAGCCTGAATCATCGAATCACCTTTGACGCGCAGCATAAAACTTTCACCCTTTACCATAGAGATGGGTAGGGGAATGGTGTCCTCTCGGTTCTCTTCAGCCAGTATAGGAGTCCCAGCAGCAACTGACCCTATAAGGGGGACAGGCACAACTTCTTCCATGTCATATTCGGGACTTTGGTGAGGATTATCTTCAATGTGAAGAATGCGCAAGGTGCGAGATTTTGATCCAGCACGTGCAATATAACCCTTCTCTATAAGCTTGACGATGTGTGATTGGACTGTTGCAGTTGAACTTACCCCAACTCCATCGCGAATTTCACGAACGCTGGGAAAGTAACCTGTCTCTTTGTAGTTGGCAATAATGAAATCATAAACTGCCTGCTGGCGAACTGTTAACTCTATGCGTGTGTCAGCCATTATGTCCTCCCTATCGAAATGTACTTATTTTTGATTATAAAGCATTTGTTCGATATTTTCAAACAAGTGTTCTTGAATAATTTTCAAAATTCTATTGACATCATACAATTGTTTGGGTAAAGTGTATATATGTTCGCAACGAACGATTGTACTTGCGAGCAAAGGTTTGTCCATTTACTGCTAGAACTTAGACAGTAGGTTTGGGTAGCAGGAATGAAGATGATTCAAGTGTTATTGATAGGAAGGAAGCACCATGAAAGCACTCTTGAAAAGTACGGTTAAGTCAATCGCAAAGACTCCTTCTTTTGGATTTGTAGAGGCGATTGTATTGGTGCTGGTTATAGCGGTGCTATTCATTCCTTTTGTGTAAGCGCTACATCAAGTGACTCCTGCAAATACTTTATTTAAGCAGACCCCTTCTTGCACAGGGAGCACGACTGATAGACTAAGTGCAATTGTTCGTGAAAATAATGCCCTCCTTCGAATCAGTCGTGCCCCTGTGTTAAACTAACTATCCCTTTTGCATCTTGAAAAGTCGACACACCAATTTGAGTGATGGTTGCACATGACAATTGTCAGAGTGTAATAGGCGCTCAGTATTAAGGAGTGTCAAATTTTTCTTTGGTAAGCGTACCAAGCTACGCGTTCAAAGAAAAATTTGTAAAGGACGCCAAGACTGGGCGCCTAGTATGCTCTGAGGGGGTGACTGGTTTCGACAGAATAGCATTACTATCAGGAAGCAAGCCGAGGTCTCCTCGCCTCGTAAAATAGGGGTACAAGCCTTTGTAATTGGCGAAAATAATTACGCACTCGCAGCTTAAATTAGCTAGCGACGTCCCCTTAGCGTAAGACCCTGACGCTAAGGGGACGCCATTTAAGGGTCTGCTCTGTAAGTGGTGGGCTGTATTGCCTACAGCTAAGATGAAACAGCCATGAAGCGTGAAAGTCGGTCGACAGAACTTCACGCTTCGAGACTAATCTGACGACTGAGCTTGGAGATGCCTGACAGAATGTTATTTTGGACGTGGGTTCGATTCCCACCACCTCCACCAATCGGCAAATTCTTTCAAGGAATCGAACCCGATAGGGCTAGATGCGACGGCTAGGAGCATCTAGGTCCGAACGTAGTGAGGTCACATGGATTGCGTAGCAATACATGGATTCCCACCACCTCCACCAATCGGCAAATTCTTTCAAGGA
>Ga0123355_10004442_pt1:2500-20399 | contig 20399 bp, 17 predicted proteins | sample TergutEmb28metaG_3_FD_89872 | JGI IMG/M metagenome (GOLD analysis project Ga0123355, IMG submission 89872) | Embiratermes neotenicus P1 segment gut microbial communities from Petit-Saut dam, French Guiana - Emb289 P1 | ecosystem: Host-associated > Arthropoda: Insects > Digestive...
AACTCCTAAAATAACGTAAGATTTTGAAACTACCCATGTTTCAGAACCATATGCCAGCACTGGTCTGATCGATATATAATTTTATTTTATTTTTTATGGATAAAAATTGAGACCTAAATTGTCTCTTCAATCCATAAAAGCCTTTATTAGCCATTAAAATTCTTTTCTTAATCTCTGCAGAATTGTCATTATTAACATTTATAAGGGTGCCCAAGTATGTAAAACTCTGTGCAGCTTCAAAGTTAAAATTCTTAATTTGAAAATACCTCTGTTGATTTTTACTTTCTCTTGTAGTCAAATACTTAGGCTTTTTCTCATTTATCCTTAAGCCCATTTCTCCAGCTGCTCTTTCAAGTGATAGAAAGGCTTCCTTTAATGTCGTTCGGGATCTCGCTATTATATCTGTATCATCAGCATAAGCCAGGAGTTGGACAGATTTATAGAATATAGTTCCACTCGTCTGTATTCCTGTGTTCCTTACAACCTTTTCCAATGCTAAGTTGAAAAGCAAACAGGCCAGTGAGTCACCTTGTCTAAGGCCTTTCTTTATAGTTATTAAGTCTGATAAATCCGATTGAATTCTGACCTGACTTTGTGTATTTTACATGGTCATCCGCGTAATTCTTATCAGTTTATTTGGAATGTTAAATTAACTCATTGCATTATGTAGTTGGTCTCTCTTTATTGTGTCATATGCAGACTTAAAATCAATAAATAAATGATGTGTCTCAATACCAAATTCTTTTGTCTTTTTCAATATCTGTCTTAGCATGAATATCTGATTTGTTGTGGATCTGTTCTTCTGGAAACCACATTGATAGTTCCCAATTATATTTTCAGCAAATTGTGAAATTCTTGCAAATAATATATTAGACAATATTTTATAAGCTGTATTTAGAAGGCTTACACCTCTATAGTTTGAACATTCCATTATATCTCCCTTTTTATGTATGGGGCAAATTATACTCACATTCCATTCTGTTGGCATCGTTTCCTTTTGCCAGATATCCTTTATAATAGTATGTAAGTGTTTTACTAATTCATTTCCACCATATTTAAATAATTCCACTGGTATATTGTCTGTTCCTGGGGCTTTATAATTTTTTAGTTTTTGAACTGCCATTTCCACTTCTTCTACTGTAGGTGTGGAGTCTTCCTCATTAGTATCTTTATAGTCCTGCATTATAGATGGTCCTTTATCCTGCTCTATGCTATTGAGGAGTTCATGAAAATGATCTTTCCATCTGTTTAAGATATCACCCTTTTCAGTAACAATATCTCCATTCTTGCTTTTACATACTGTGAGCCTCAGTTTAAAATCCTTTCTGAGATTATTTATATCCCTATAAAATTTTCTAGTTTGATGCTGTTGTCCTAATTCCTCCAGCCTTTCTACCTGTTCGTTTTCATATTTTCTTCTTCCTCTTATGTACCCGTTTTTCTTTTCATCGTGCTTCCTGATACTTATCGGTTGAGGCTCTCGTAAAGCTTTGTTGCTGCATGTTGATGTATGCTTTATTCTTTACTTCTATGGCTTCTCAGCACTCTTTGTCGAACCATTCGTTTAATTGTTTTTTTACTTGCTTTTCCAAATGTTTCCTCGGCTGTTTTGTGCATTGCACCAGTTATCTTATTCCATCTATAATCAAGGCTGTCATCAGAGTTAATAGTAAGTTCCTGTAAATGTTCATTCAAGTTTATTTTATATTCAGCTTGTTTCTCTAGTGTAGTAATTTTTTCACAATCATATTTTTCAACCTTTTTCCCAAAAAACTTTTTAGCATTGGAAATTCTAGCCCAAATTCGCGACATGAGGAAATGATCTGAGTCAACATTAGCACATCTATGTGTTCTAGCAGCCATTAAATGAGAAACATGTCATGAATCTATAAGAAGATGGTCTATTTGACTGAAATGATGTACATCTGGAGATCTCCAAGTTATCTTGTGTATATCCTTATGTGGGAACAGTGTGGTACCAATGACCATGTTTCTGGATGCTGCAAAATGGATTAGTCTTTTCCCGTTTTCATTACTGTCCTGGTGTTAGGCCTCCTTTCCTATTGTAGGGTAATATATTGCTTCCTTGCCAATCTGTGCATTCAAGTCTCCTATTATCAGTTTTACGTCATGTTTGGGGAAGCATCATACAAATTCCTTAATCCATCATAAAAAGCATCCTTTTCAGTGTCAGATTTATCCTCTGTTGTTGCGTGGGCATTAATTATACTGTAATTAAAAATTTTTCCCCTAATCCTTAACCAGCACATCCTGGGAGATTTGGGTTGAAAGTTCATAATGAGGTGTTTCACCTTCTTGTGAATCACAAATCCTGTTCCTAATTTATGTTCCTTGTTATCACAACTGTAAAAAATAATCCACTTTTTCTTTTCTATTGTTCCTGACCCTATCCATCTCATCTCCTGCACACAGATTATATCCACATAATACCTTTCAAGTTGGTCCAATAACATCTGTAATGATTTTGATCTGTATAAGGATAAAACATTCCACAAACCAATTCTCAGGTCCTTAAATCATTTCATAGGGTGTCGTATTTCTGACAGTCCAACCATTGCTTCTTTGGATTTTGTAACAATATTTTTTTCCGGAGCAGGTTGTCAGCCTTGTGTCAAACCCCCAGCAATCCTGGAGGACCGATTGGATTGCTTCTTAGTCTGGGTCTTCGCCACGAACCAATCTGGCGTGGGAGGCCCTACCAGTAGCTATGCTACTGCCAGCATAGCTGTGTGACTCATTAGACCACACAAGCCCCACCATCAACATGTTTCGGACATTAATATATCCATCATCAGGAGCTTGCGACTGTTCTGTTGAATTACCACATTGGTCGTATTGTTCTTGGTTTAATGTGTGTTGGAGTTTTGGTGTAGTTGGGTTGGAGTGGTATCTGTGTTGCAGGCTTCAGCCTGCAACACGGATACCACAGCACAGTCGCAAGCTCCTGTTGATGGATATATTAATGTCCAAAACATGTTGAGCACATAAGAAGTGAAATAAAATAGCAAATGACATCAAGTTGGTCTTTTATTCTTCAACTATTTAATATATTAGTTTCAAGATACTGTGTATTTATTTCTTGTTATCCAACCAGCCACCCATAGCACAGAGTTACCACTCAAAAAGACCCAGTTTTACAGCATACATTGTTTATCACAGTGCCTTTTTTACATCACAGAATTCCAAATTGGTAATAACGTTACATACACTTCTGTGTTTCTTTGCTCAGCCAGTGGTCATGGCTTTGTCTTATTTTTTATTTCGTAAATGTAAAATTCAGGAATGCACATTTTCAAATCAGTTTCTGTAAACAAATACAGGAGCATATGTGCAGTGTTCTCAAACAAAGCAAGTGTAACTGCATACAGAGAGTTTATTTTTCCGTCTTTCATTTACATCTTACGTATAAATTCTGGTCATAAGAATTGAATTTATTTTCCATTTTATTGAAGCTTATGATCATTTGTTGAAGTAGATTTTTTTAATATTCAACATGACTGATTTGAAAGCTGTATTTATATGCAGTTTAGGAACACCAGCATTGAAAAAGCAGGTGGATGTGTTTTTCTGATATTGGAAGGTCATCCATATATTTTGTGGTCTGTCTTATGACAGGTCCATAGTCTTTTCGACAGCAAGTTTTCTACATGTTGTGATATAGTGCTTCCTCTTTCAATTTCCAGCATCTTCTCGTTTCCTTAAAGTTATTGGATAATTCATATATCTTCTTCTTTTCTTTACTCGTCACTTCTGTCTTTCTTTCAATAACGTGTTTTAGAAAGCTATCCCTTTGTCGATAGCCTCCCTTCTTTAATTGTGTGTAGGATGTTCCTTTCCTCCTTGACTCTACACAATAGTTCTTTTTTCGCATAAATTCCCAGCTGATTTTACTTTCTGAAGTTTGAAGTTTCAGCACCATTCACAGCTGTGCTCCAAATGCATAGGAAAATGTGAATATGTTTTAAATGAATGAGAAGTAGATTCTTTAATATGGAATGGTACTGAAGTAAAACAGCATACAGGAAATAGATATATGTTTCAGTTGAAATGAATGATTGAATATTTCATAGGTTTTGTAAGGGCACATTGTCAATAATAACCACTTCTTATCCTTAGGCTTTTTGCATTCAGTGTTTAGTGGATTGTGTCATCTTTCAGAATTTTTCTGCATGGAGAAATTAAGATTTTCTATTGACAAGCATTACATTGCCATCTAAATTGTGAATGAATCTGAGGATTATTCAGGGGCCTTTATGTAGATTTGGCAGTGGAAGTTCACAGCCTGATTGGGCCAGTAAGGCTGCTTTGCTAACCTTTAGGGGAGCTTCTGTATGGTAATGGAAGAAGTGATGAACTTGGGGGGTTAATGAGTTGAGGTGTAGAAATGATTGAGGCAGGTGGAGTGGTATCATATAAAATGCAAATTAAAATGTTTTATCAAGCTTATACTAAACATACTGGTTGTACAGGTCATATGGGGGAGATGAATTCATATACTGTAAAATTTGGTAAGAAACCGTCTTGCAAAGCAGTCACTTTGATGATGACAAAGAGTGGGAAGGATAATATTCAGACAGATTTTAGGACAGTATGGGAGGATGGGGCTTGGGTAAAACTGGTTGAAGGTTGTGTCCACTGACAGTGTTGGTGGTAATGGTGTTGAACTGTCTGTCAGGTTAAAGATGTAGTCCTGCTTGAGGCATTTTCGGTAAAGAAGTTTTCCAAGCCTTTATCATTTTTGTCAATCAAGCATTTTGTTTTTCACTTTGAGGTACTAGGTACTAGGGCTAACAAGTAACAAAGGCTGTTCAGGGAATAGGTTTATGTACCGTGGGAACAACAATGGAAACTTGGTCAACTGAAGAATTTGGTACAGTAATACTGTTTTTATGGGTGAAATGTGTTTCTTACAGTGAATTAGATGATCAGGATGAGAGTAATTTGTGGTGTGGGGAGGGATGTTGATAGTAAGTGGGTGTGGCTTTTGTTAAGGTACTGTACTGATATTTCTTGAAGGTGAGCAGTATAAAACTGGTAGCTAATATTTCCCATTTTGAATGCACCTGGATATTGCTGGTGCAATTAATATTTCTTATTCTGTTTTGTATAGGTTGGTCTTGAGCAGCTTAGTGGTTCTCAACAGCAACAATTCCGGTCACCTACACCAGCATCTAGTGTTGTATCAGCTTCTAATAGCTCAGTGCATTCCCCACGGACAACACCAGGCACACCAGTTGTGTTCTCACCTCCACCACATCCTGTGCAGGCAGCTGCTGACATGGGGTCAGAAAGTATTCTCTCACAAACGCAAGAGGTTACCAAAGTCTCAGAACAGACACCACCATCATCTAATGGTCAAACCCAACAAAATCTTGGTGCACAAAGTGGTAGTGGGGCTTCTTCCAGTGGTGGTAGTCCTCCAAAATTAACCCGTGAGCGTGTGGTGTTTCCTCCACGGAGGAGACTTTTCAGTCGTCCAGATGAGGAGCCAGGTGGAGGTGTCAGTGGGAGTAGTGGGGGTATAGCTAGTGGAAGTGGTTCTTTGGCCCCACCCAGAGACTCCTCAGGATTGCGTAGTTCCTCTGAAACATCGGTGTTTGATTTCCGTGATAGCGACTCTGAAGGTGAAATGCCAGTACTTGAAATGCAGACACTTGGTGATATGAGGAGAGACAGAAAGTCACACACAAAACAACAGGTTCAGGTGTCCTCAGTTCCAGTAACTGAAGTGATTGAACTCTGTGAGGAGGGTGTGGCAGACACCACCACTGCTGCTGCTGTGTCTGAAGCACATAAGGAAATAGAATCTCGACCATTGTCTCCACTTGATCCATTTTGGTCTGCCACTTGTGATAAGTTCCTTGAACAGCTCCAAATGGGTGGTGCAAAGAGAAAGTGTCGTCGGAAGAAAACCGTAGCGGAACTGAAAACTGTTCCATGTAAGAATGAAAACAAGGCTGAAATTTCTGAAATAAAGGTAGATCCTGTGGAGGATGGAAAGAATGTTGATAATAGTGAAGGAAAACATGAAGTTAAAGAAGAAGAGAAAAGTAAAGGTGAGAGAAAGAAGGGCGAGAAGCTTGTGGTAAAGGAAAAGAAACCAAAATTGGATGATTCTGATGAAGATGTTCCTCTCATTAAGCGCAGAGGTCGACCAAAGAAAAAGGAAAGTAGTGATGGTGATGTAGAAGATGAGATAAGTTTGGCTGAGATAAAGGCACGTCTTGGAAGGGCAGATAAAAGTGCTGCCATTGAAGTACCTAAAAATAATGGGAGTAGAAGGAGCAGCAATAGTAGCAGTAGTATGAGTGCCATTGTCAGTAGTGATGATGAAGATGAAGAGGACAGCGACAGTCATGAAGAAACAGTGGCTGAAAGATTGAGACGCAGGAAGCGCCAGGGAAAGGAGGGAAATGATGAAGATGGTAGAGGATCCATTGGAATGAGACTGCGGTCAAAAGTTCCTTGCACACAACAGAAATCCACATCAGGTGAGAAAGAAAGACAGTCTGAATCTTCTGGAAAATCAAATTCCAAAAAGAAGAAGCCACAGTTTGGGGATGGTTCAGATTTTCGACCAGGATGGGAAGAGGAGGTTTATCGTTTTAAACGCTCTCTACGCATGCCAGCACGATTGATCAATATCCCACGCCCACCACATTCACAGAGGCTTTCAGCATCATTGCCAGATTTGGACCCATATCCAAACTCACCTGCAGCCTCTACTGTTGATTCTGCAGATTTTATGCCACAGCGTCGATACTTAACCCGCCCTGGTGGTTCTCTTGATCGTCGTCAAGGTGCCTGGACTTATGTACATAGTGATTTGGTTGACAGTGATCTTGATTCTAGCTCAAATTTGTCTTCTTCTTGGCACCATGCTCGTAGGATAGACGATTCTGAGGATGCTACTTCATCTACAACATTGTCAACGAAGCTGAAGCATATTGCAAATAATGACAATAACAATTCATTACTAAACTTTCTGGTACACAAATACCGTCACACCAAGTCTCCACGTAAAAAGTCTCATGAAAGGAACTGGTTCTCAGAACATTCTGGTCTGCGCATTATTCCTCGTTCTTCTAGTGGACCTGAACTTCTGGCTACCCCTAGTCTTGGCATAGGGCTTAAAAAGTCTCTTAGTTCCAAGGCTGACAATAAAAAGTGTAGCTATCAGGCTATGAAACACAAAAGTAAGAAAGACACTAAGAATTTGAAAGGTGGAAAAGAATCTGTCTGTGATATTGAACAGTCAATGTACTTGGGCTATTTCAGAAGGAAAACTGTTACAAATTTTCGTGATGCATTTCGTCAAAATGGTGGTATTCTTGCAGAAAGTTTCACACCAATTGTTTTCAAGTCCCGGACACGAACTCAAACCCGAGTGTTACGACAGCATGCAACTATACGTGAAGTATTTGGTGAGGATAGACCAGCCTCTGCCCCTCCAACATGCCACGAAGAAAGAGTGGACACCCAACAAAATGAGAACAGTGAAGAAAAAGGAAGAGGTCCCAAAGAAGACACTGGTGTAATGGGCAAGAACCGAAGTTGTACAGTAACCGGTGGTCGCCCAGGTTTACGTAGTGCTGGCCTGAGACGCAGCAACAAAGCAGTTCTGAACTCTAAACGTCGCCTGCTACGTCGAGACCATGGTCTGTTGCGTGTGGTTGGTTCCAAGCTCTCTGGCAAGGATATTTCAAAAAGTCTTAGTTCTAGTGAACCATGTGCACTTGTTTCTTCAGGGTCTAGGGAAAGCAGTGTCACCAAAGCTTCGGTAGCACCATCATCACCACCTTCCTCAACAAGTCAGCAGATGGAAGATGGTATGGTACCACCAAATGGCAGACGTATCAAACTGCGTTCTGTAAGACGCAAGTTTCGCTCTGGGTTTGACTACATCCGTAAGAAGAAAAAGCAACAAAAACGGGAAGGAGATACGGAAGGAATTAAAGACAGGAAGAAGGTATGGTTGTCATAAAGGTTATGCAAATATTTTAATATATGTACCACGCATCTTGTACAGTTTATTATCCAGACCAACAAAGGCACTCATATATATTCATAATATTTTATATATTTTATTTATTATAATATAATATAATATTATTAATATATATGATGTGCATTTGTTGGTCTGGATAATAAACTATGCTAATATTGTACCTCATATACCCAAGGACCATAAAGACAAATACATGCATCTGGGTGTTAGTGACATACAATGTACTGTAATGAAGGTTTTATACAGGTTTGTTTGGCAGAAGCTGTGATGAATGACAATGTAACATCCATGCTTGTCAAATTTCTTATAAGGCCAGAATAAGTAGCTGCTATGCGACAGAGAATAGGTTTTCTATAGCTGACATAAGATTTGTTCACTTTGAGATGATCAATGGGAGTACGTATCTTCTTTAAGCTGAATAATTAACACTAGCAAGAAGTCTTCTCTTACAGTAAGCTATTACACAGTTATTAAGTATATTCTGATTGCCTAGAAGTCAAAACTGTAATTAATAAACAGTGTGTTTTATGAATCTGGTGTCCGTTGTTGTGCACATTGAAAGAAAATTCAGTATTGATAGGCTTTTTTAATACATGTGTTACGTAATATAACTGTTTAAGTGGCTTGGTAGGTTTTTCATGAAATTGTCCAATATGAAATTTAATGTAAATCCACTTAGCAGTTCTCGGATTGTTTAATATGTACAGATATGCAGTGGACAATAGAGTAGCCTTGGTAAGTATGGAGTACAGACATGCCAACAGAGGTGTGAAACCCTGATTCTGGCTTTAAAGAGATCCACTGCATGAAATATTACATATGCTTGTTCTTTTTATAGACTGTGAAACTGTCATAATTTAGTGTTAGGGTACCTGAGATGCTGTAAGCAACTTTAACTCACTTCTAACTTTAGTTTAATGAGAAATGAATAAAACACTTCCCTATTGCAAAGTCTTCCGAGGAACGTACCATGAACATACTTAAGCAGAGTAACATCTTAAAGGGATTAACTAGAAAACACTGGGTCCATTCCATCTACACTGACTACTTGTATCGAATGCTTTACAAGTTGGAATTCATTGAAATATGTTTTATTTCAGGCTTGTATTATTAATAACTGCATTGAATTTTGAATGACTTTTTATTATTCTTATCTTTGTTTTCATAGAAGCTTGACCAGTTTATAATGTCATCATAATTCTTTCCAAAACGGTTTTGCTGTAGGTTCACCCATGTAACTTAACAAATTACACAACACATAAAACTAGTCAAAAAGAAAATTGTTGAAATGAACTTACTACAGTTTGTACATGATATAGGGCACATGCTGTGATCATTGTCTGTTGTGCCTTAGAAAATGGTTTAGGGTGGTTTGTTGCAGAATTTTTCTGAACAGATGGCAAATATATTTATCCACTTCAGCTCTGGAACATCAGAGATGCTGGTGAGGAAATGTCTGTACATCTCCAAACAATGTTTGAATAGATTCACAGATTACTTCCATTGTTTCTACTGCATTATTGTCTGTGACTTCTAACACATCTCTTATTAAGAGACTGTTCACAGCTTCTGCTTATTCGCTGAATGATACTGCTACATTCAGTGTAGGCTTCACATCCGTGCACTGAGTACCTCACCATACCGTGTTGTAAAACTTCATGTCACTTAGCAGCACTACTGTAATATTCACACAATATTATTAGCACAATTATAGTTTGGAAGAAGAATGCTTCTTGATTCTGGCAGTGCTTGGCATAGACTAAAATGAATTGGAATGACAAAAAACACAAAGTGGTTTTCAAAGGACATCCTGGAGAAATATGACACAAGAAGTGGAGTTACTTTCTTTCAGTAATTTTAGAAATGCTCGCTTATGATGTGGTGTTCAGTAACATCAGTATGATGTGGTTTATTGAGTACATTCACATTAAAAAAGTGACATGGAACTTAAACAATTTGTATATAAATCAGGAAATCTTATTAGGCAGTACATTTTAAATTCGATAACAACAGGTTTTCCCAATGGGGATATTTTTACTATTTTAAATGGAATCTCTATAACAGAGAGCCTTTGTACTGTTATCAGTAGTATGCGTGTACTTACTTACTTACTTACTCCATGGTGCAGTGTCCTTCTTGAGAAGCTAACTGGTTTGCAGCTAGTCAAGAAATTCCCCACATTTCATGGAGCCCAAAGGTTCATTACCGCACTCACAAGCTTCTGCCATCTGTCTCTATGCTGGGCCAGCCCAATCCAGTCCATATACCTACATCCCACCACCTGAAGATCCATCCTAATATTATCCGCCCATCTACACCTAGGTCTCCCCAGTGGTTCGTTCCCTCCGGTTTCCCCAGCAAGACCCTATACACTCCCTCTCCTCACCCATATGTGCCACATGCCCAGTCTATCTCATTCTTCTTGATTTTATCACCCGCACAGTATTGGGTGAGGAGTACAATCATTTAGCTCCTCGTTATGCAATCTCCTCCATTCCCAGTATGCATGTACATTTATGTAAAACTGTTTTTGAAATGGTTAGGCTTAAAATCTGTTGCTTGGTCAGTATGGTTCAAATGAATGTTGCAGTTAATAATTTTTTCTCCCATTTGGTAGGGACAAGTGTCACTCTTGGTTTGGAGGCTCCACTCATGTCTAACACTTTTATGGTGTGCCTTAGCTCCTCAATGAAAATGGCAGGAAAGGACCATTCTGTATCTGCTTCCTACAACATTATTTCCAATTCATTGGCTGTAATATTCCTGTTGTCCTCTGCTGCATAGCCTTTTTTTGCAGTTGATACAGAATTATTAAGTAAATAAAGAAGTACACCAGAATAATGCAGGTCTTGGGTATTATGACTGAGGTTTTGTGTTTCTCTTCAGTCTGAAGGCTATATGTCAGATTAATCTGTGACATCATCATTCCAGCAGTTAGAATCCTAAAAAGGATACTGATTTTTAAATTAACACAGTTGTGGGACTTCTGTACAGGCCTTCAAGTTTTTGCAACTGCATTTTTTTAAAGATATTTTGTAATAATTAGCAGTTCATGAAGATCTCTTTTATGAGTTGCTTCAATTGCTGAAGCAAGTTCCATATTTGAAAATTATCTACTAGCTGTGGCACATAACACAAGGAAAATGCTAAAATCTCTGTCACTTTAAAGATTTCAGGCTAGACTTGTAACAGTTAGAAAGTTTTTTTCAGATGTTTCTGTCTACAGGACTGGATGTGTGGAGAGTTTACAGTTCAGTCATTGGACAAAACTGAAACTTGTTATACAAGCATTTATTTGCTGTTTTCACACTGCATTTTCTTTGTGCTTAGGGTATGTTCCCAAGGCCAAGCTCTGAGTCAGTTCAAGATATACAAACGGAAATCCGTGGCTGGGTGATCAACAAAGGATTAGGAGAGACACTGCTGCACCGAGCGGCTAGACTTGGTTATACGGTATGTGTGGCTTGTAGAGAAAGAAATAATTAGTTTGTGATAGATCCATAGTAAAATAAGGATATGTTATTTGTTTGTAAGTTCCCGATTTCGTATGGCTCCTATAACCTAAACAGTAATGAATATAAACTTGAAAATTTATGCAGGCGTGATTCATTGATGATTTTAAATTCCGCATGATGTGATATGTATTGTTTTATTTGTTACTTATATTTATTTTCATTTATTTTACTAGACAAGAAAATCATCTTATTATATGTTGGAGAAGTTAGTAAGCTATCTTGTTGTATTCTAGTAGAGTACTGTGTAAGTTTGCAACAGAATTCATGTTTGCTAATTGCTAACTGTTGTGATGAGTCAGTCACTGCTTCTGTAGGATTTGCTATAGTTTAATGTAGTACAATTCATGTGTGAAGTATCTCATTGTACCTTCTATTGCTATTGCTTTTCTGTACATTCAAACTTGTGTAACATCATTTGGCCTGTTTCAAATATCTTGCCACAAATAGACAGTGAGTGCATGCATATGGTTTCAGTAAAGGTCAGGATTAACATGGTGGTTTTCATTCAGTACTTACCAGAATACAAGATGAGAACTGTTTCTTCATTCATCATCTGAAAAATGGGGCATTGCCTTATCATGTGCACAAAGACATATTCTGTATAGGTATTTTTCTGACAATTGAAGGTTGTGAAGAGGAGTCATCTAATTTGCAGGGTTCTCTTATATTTGGATAAGTGCAGTAGATTGCATGACTGTCGTGAAGATTGGACTTGGAAGACTTTGTCTAGTTGATGGCCGTGAGTGCAGGTCTTACCTAGATGAAAATTGTTCAGTATATTAAAGCTCAAACCTGTAGCATGGCAGAATGATGTGAACTGTTGTGAGTGTTCATGTATAAAGGCTTTTTTTTAATCTGAGGCATTCAAAAAATTATTCTTGACTCTTGCATTGAGGTTATGCAGTGCTGGATGGTGGGATTTGATGGTTTTTATTTTGTGGAATTTTTAATTGTGTGAAAATCTACAGGATGTGGCTGCGTACTGCCTGGAAAAATTGGACAACCCACCATCACCACGTGATAATGCAGGCTATACACCCCTGCATGAAGCATGCTCTCGAGGTCATTTGGAAATCGCCAGGCTCCTGCTTATGTATGGGGCTAATGTTAGTGATAGTGCCCTTGGTGGAATCAGGTAATTTTAGAAAAAAACTGTTGTGTTGTAGATACGTGAAACAGTAGCAGTTTGTTGTGTCTCATTCCAGAGGAGTCACAAGATTCAGATTGGTATTATTTAGATGAAAGAGTAAAAACAATTTACACATTTACTTAGGGGAATTTTGTAGTGAAGCATTGTTGCTAATCATAATGCATTTATAATGGTCTCTGTAAAGGTTTGAAATGTACCTAAATTTAAAATGGTGACAAACAAAATGGACAGTACCCATTGGAATTGTCAGTTGTTTGTAATATACTGTATTCATACTTGTTGCTTAGTATGTTTTAAAATCATGAGAGATCATTTCTAGTTTGCACCAATAAAATACATCTTATGTTCTTTCCAGGGTTTCAAATTAAAGCTTTTGTGTATTAATTATGTTGCCATTATACATATTGAGAGCCCAAGTTGTAGATTAGAAACAAGTGTGAATACATTGACCACAAGCTTTTGACTTTGTTGTAGTATCCAAAATAGGTTTTCATTTTCAAGACAGTCACATAGTGCCAAAATGACATTATATTTCATGGGATATTGAGCACCATTTTGCCAAACTTTACCTGCTAATTGTACACTAGTTTTGACTCATGGTAATTGTCAGTAATGCAATGTAATGTGTCATGCAGTATCTTGGTGTTAAATGTACTCATTTGGTCTCATCTGCACCCGCAGGCCCTTGCATGAGGCTGCTGAAAATGGCTTTACAGAACTGATCCGCCTGTTATTATCTTATGGAGCTGATCCTCTATTAGCAACATACAGTGGTTACACGCCACTGTCCTTAACAACAGATGATGAGGCTCGCAGGTTGTTGCAGCAGCACCTGTCTGATGTACAGGGACAACCAGCTCCTCCATGGACATTCCTAGGTCCTGCAAGTTGCTGTGGTATGTGTCAATAATCCATTCTCCATAATCGTTTTTCTTCAGCCTAACAAATTTAAATTACATTCATGAAGAAATTAAGAGCAGATTGAAGTCAGGGAATTCTTGCTGTCCTTCATTGCAGAATGTTTTGTCTTCCAGTTTGCTGCCCAAAAATATAAAGATTAAAATATACAAAACCATAATTCTGCTTGTTGTTTTGTAGGGGTATGAAACTGCATCTGTCAGTTTGAGGGAGGAACATAGGCTATGGTGTTCGAGAACAGTGTGCTGAGTCAGATGTTAGGTCCTAAGAGGGATGAGGTAACGAGAGTTGAGAAGTTGACATAATGTGGAGCTGTATATAATATGGGCCCATTCTTCTGTCAGCATTGTATATGATGACCAATCATAAGAGACCTTACATCTGTGATTCATGGTCATCCAATAAGGGGGTTGTGTTAATGCTCCTGCCACAGGCTTTTTGACTGATCACATGTATGCTAACTGTTGAGACTTAAATATTGTTCAGTCAAAACACAACAATATATTCAATAACGTAAAGTTGCTATATGTTGTGGTTACAAGTAACAATCATCAGGCAGACATCTGCTATATGGACATGACATGTTCAGTGTGTGCCACTGATGATGTCATGTCCATGTACTGAAATGTCTGCCTGGTGATTGCTACTTGTGACTGAAACATGTAGCAACTTTACGTTATTGAATATATTGTTGTGTTTTGACTGAACAGAATTTTAGTTAGTACTACAGCATACTGGGATGGCTTCTATTAAAAAGAAAAACCCCCATTGAGAACTGATACATCTGTTATATTCATATTTCAGAGTGTAGGAAGTGCAAAGTATGAGGTGTAGGGTCTACCTTCATTGGCATAACAGTTATACATAATTGTGTGCAAATCAGTAATTTTAGCTCAAAAATTGAAAAAGTGGGATCACAAACAGTGTGGTGATCTCATACGACTTCTTGTTTCCTTTAAGAGCGGAAAATTTGTAGATGGGAGTTATTCCAGGAGCTTGTTACAGTGTAATGCCAAACATAATTATTTGGTTAAATTTTCAGAGATGTATTAATTTTTGGAAGCCATTTGACACTTGTTACTCGATAAATTTCAGTATATGGACTTCTTATGGGGCACTTATACCTTGTAAACACAACTTTGCAGTTTCTAGCAATACAGTGCACTATAACTACCTGCCAGCTACAGAATATGACAAATTGCAATATTATTTATTGTGATAATGACAGTGGAGACATTATAAGTATATATGATCTTTCAGATTCACCAGAAAATGGGTATGATCCACTGTCAGATCCACCATGCTCATCCCCTGAACCTACCGAAGAAAACAGTATAGAGATGGAGACAAGCGAATTGTCACTTCCAGTGTTATATCGTCTTCGTTGTGAACCACCAGGAGAGCGATGGGTTCTCCTTCAGGACTTGACACAGTTACTGCGTGTCAAATCACGTGATGCATTATTACGACAACTGTGTGCAGAGGCAAAAAGTGTGCTCCGTGAGTTCAAAATGGCTGACTTCTTAGAGCAAGCACGCAGCTGTCACGTGGCATGTGGTGGAGAGAAGATCAATATTCGTGCATCCAAAGTGGCACTAGTCAGGTACAATGATAAGGTCAGACAGCTGTTAGGTGTGGAGAAAATCACAGTTGGCTTCAGGTGACCCAAGGGGCTGTTAACAATATAGGGAATGCACAACTAGTGATGCAGTGCTATATCAGTGACTTCGTGCACATATGTACAAATTGTAAAAGAAATTGAAAGGTTACATTCTGATTTGGTAATTTGAATATTGTTGGTTTGTGAAACAAAGTCACGAAATACCTTGTAATTTTGTGTTTTTGGAGATTGTGACATGCCAGAAACAAGGGTGTACAATGACTTCATTACATAAACAAAGATTGTTTTGTTAAATTATTATCTATAGTGACTTTGTACATAGTATCTTGTTTTGTTGATGTTTTGTATAACGGCAAAGCTGTGTTGTTTAATGTAATGTATGGCATGTGCAATTTAATTGAATTTTAAATAAGAAGGTTGTAAAGCATATATATTTTTTATTTTATTCCAGACAAAACTTGCTCTGATGACTTATCCATGACTGTATTTCTTTAGAATCCGGATATTAATTTCTGTAGTAGGTTCTTATCCTACAGCTTTTATGTTTGAGAAAAACTGAGACCAACCAGTTTGGACGTGTATGCAAAATATAAGAGGTTGTGGTGACACAGAATTTTGTTCTGTTGAACCAAAAGATGTTATTGTTTATGTAACTGGTGGAAATGGTGCAATAGGTTTGTTGAATCTTGCATGCTTTTCCTTTATCATTTCACAGGATGTTTTATAGTTTTGTACTTAATTTAGTAAGAATCGTTACAGAGGTGATTTATAGATATTAACTTTTGTTAATATGTCTAATTTAGTGCTAATGAAGTACTGTAGTTGTGATTATTTATGTTTCAGTCAATTTTTAATAGTTTTATGTAACCTTTGATAGGAAGGTGGATAATATTATCTCAGACCGTCTCAGGGAAATAATGAATACTGTAATATTTGAATATTCTGATAGATGTTCAGAGCTATAATGTACTCAATAATAGAAAATATAAATCATTATGAGAGTTGTATTGTAAATGTTCTATAAACAACACATATTATTGTTTCTATTAAAGTGATTGAAAAGTGATGGTATTGAAGTATTGTATCTAGTTTGACATTTTGATTTTAGTTTTTACTGAGAATGTAAGTATATTTTAGAACAACTTGAACTGCTTTTGATGTGAACTATAAGATTATATTTGTTGCTAGTGAAGCAAAAGTTACATAACTGAACAAGAGAGTGTTTTGTTTCTTTTATTTCCCCCTGGTCCAGATTCTTGATGTGCAGGATTTGATAGTTAGTGTGGTTCTTGTTGAGATAATTCTGTGGTGCATACCTCCCTAAATGTACGCCATATTCATATGTGATGCCTCTTGTAAGCATACTTAGTGTTGAGTCTGCACTGTGTACGGTTCTGGTTACAGAAATTGATACTGTGATGTTGCTGGAGGGAAAGTGCAATGCTTCTAATACAGAGTATTTCTGTCACCATTGCTTGGTAATTAGTAATTACGGGAGTGACTGATTAGGTAGTATATCTGCAAGTTCTCTTTCATCATTGGAAGTAGATTGATTCCCAGAGATTGTGTGTATTGGAAGAGGAAGAAAAGTCAAACTGATACTATTTTATTAAAAGAGTGTATTTTATATAATATTCCCCATTAATTTCATTAGTACATGAATGAAAGCTGAGTGTGAATGCATGTAACAAGGGCTGTACAAAATTTCTTCTGTTAATTACAGGACTCAAAAACTTTTTACTCTTGTTTGACTGGGGTGCATTTTTTGATTACTGGCTGCAAGTACACAAATTATGAAAGTGAATGTTATAATCTTATATGTCTGTCCCTGAAAAGTTACTGACGGATCATTTCTAAATCTTCATGTATAAGACATGGGTTACTTGTAAATTCATTGTTTGTGGTTTTCCTGCCACTTTTCTGAAACAGTTCTCACAGTATGAGAAAACTGGAACCTGGAATTGCTACCTGATTGTAAAGTACTGATGTTGTGAAGGAACACTGCAGTCACTGCTGAAAGCTGGTGTATTACATGTATATTCTGAAATACAGAGTTGACCTTGGGTATTATTAAAAATTAAATTACTGTTAAGGCTAATACATAAGGTGTGGCAGCAAATGCACTTGCCAGAATATGGAGCCAGAAATTTACAAAATATGGAAGGTGTTCAGTTTTTACACCTTAGCAGTCATATCACACAGCAGAATGGGTGGGACATCCTGAATGGAAGAAATACATGATTAGAGACTGCAACTTATGTCTGCTATGATACTGGGTGCTATTAGTTAATGAAACTTGGATTATCCTGATATTAGCTTCTGTGCCCATTGTCTCTATTAATTTCCTGCCCCGGCTCTGAATAAAAGTATACAGATTAAATCTGAGAAATATGTCAATGACTAGAATCATTTCACTTCCTCTCTGTCCATTCCTCCTCTTTTGTAGGTACATGACTTATCCAGCATTTTTATGAAAGATTTTGTGTGTGTGTGTGTGTGTGTGTATATGTGTGTGTGTGTGTGTGTGTATGTATGTATATATATATATATATATATATATATATATATATTTCTGTAAAATATTTTTTTTATAGATAAGCTGAGCCCTTTATATAGCAAAGAATGTTCCAGTGCACATACACTGTATATACACAATATATAAAGTG
>Ga0123355_10004443_pt1 | contig 20394 bp, 19 predicted proteins | sample TergutEmb28metaG_3_FD_89872 | JGI IMG/M metagenome (GOLD analysis project Ga0123355, IMG submission 89872) | Embiratermes neotenicus P1 segment gut microbial communities from Petit-Saut dam, French Guiana - Emb289 P1 | ecosystem: Host-associated > Arthropoda: Insects > Digestive system > Gut ...
CCGCGGTGTGGCCACGTCCCTGATCTCCACGCAGCGCGGCGCGGTATGAAATAGCGCGCGTGCGGGCATACAGCACATTCTAACTGCCCTCAATCCGTCGCGACGGCGGCGCAGGCACCCGAGCGAGGCCGCGCTATCGCGAGAGAGGCACACTCCGGGCTGGGCAGACCGGGTTAGTCAAGCTCGCCGCCATCGGCTGCCGCAAGGTCCCATTTCTGCTCTAGCTTGCCGAACCGCCAGATGGACAAGGCGGCTATCCAGGTGACGACGAATGCGCCGACAATGACGAACCCGGCGGTGTTGATGTTGAAGTTGGCCAGGAACGACCAGAATCCGCCGCTGAGGTTGGCTTCCTGGCCGAGCAGGCCGAGCAGCTCGATGGTGCCGATGAACAGCGCGACGAAAACCGACAGGCCGGTGATGGTGAGGTTGTAGTAGACCTTGCGGATGGGCTTGGCGAAGGCCCAGTCGTAGGCGAAGTTCATGAAGCAGCCGTCGGCGGTGTCGAACAGGCACATCCCGCCGGCGAACAGGATCGGCAGCGACAAGATCGCGTAGAACGGCAGCCCGGAGGCCACAGCCGTGCCGGCCAGGACGAGCAGCGCGACCTCGGTGGCGGTGTCGAACCCGAGGCCGAACAGCACGCCTACCGGGTACATCTTCCACGGGGTGTCGGCGCGCCGGGCGATCGGGCCGAAGAACCGGTTCATCAGCCCGCGCTTGTTGAGCTGGTTTTCGAGCTGCTGGTCGTTGTAGCGGCCGGTGCGCATCTCCCGGAAGACGCCGACGATTCCGACCAGGATGACGATGTTCAGCGCGGCGATGATGTACAGGAAGGTGCCCGACACTGACGTGCCGACGATATTGGTAACGCTGTGCAGGGTGGAGCCGCCGTTGCGGACCTGGTTGTCGAGGGCACGCATGCCGAAGTTGAGCAGCACCGCCATGACGAACACGATGGTCGAGTGGCCGAGGGAGAAGAAGAACCCGACCGACAGCGGCCGCTTACCATCGTTCACCAGCTTGCGCGTGGTGTTGTCGATCGCGGCGATGTGGTCGGCGTCGAACGCGTGCCGCATGCCGAGGGTGTAAGCCAGCGCCCCGGTGCCGAACCCGAAGATCTCCTTGTTGGTGATGTGGTAGTGCCCGCCGACGGCGCTGGCGAGCATGACCCAGCCGACCACGTTCAGGCCGATGATCATGGCGACCATCGCCCCGAACCGGGCCCACTCTGACGGGGTCAGCCCGTCCTTGATGCGGGCCAGCCGGACCGTCATCACGCTCATCGCGGGGTTACCTCCATGATCGGATTCATGATCGGTATTCGTCGCGGTCCAGTTTAGAGATTGCTGCGAAAGAGTTGCAATAGCGCCTCGCGGGCACGTGATCCTGCGTGGCGGTTAGGTCGTCAGCCCGACGAGCCGTACTGGATCGGGACCGAGATCGTCTGCTCGCTGCTCCAGCTGTGCTGTCCGTCGGCTAGCTGCCAGACGGTCAGGATGGCCCGGTGCACTGCGAGGGCATCGGTAGTACCGCTCGAGCCAGGCGCCAGTGCGAGGGTGCCGGACGGCAGGGCAGGCAGCTGCTGCCATCCTCCGGCGACGAGGACGGCCCCGAGGCCGCTACCCGTGATCACGGCCGCCGCCTGGCCCGGCCCGAACGACGCACCGGCAACTGCGCCGCCGGTCCTCAGCGGCGGCGAGAGTGTCCAGCTCGCACCGCCGTCTGTGGACCATGCGGCCAGCAGCGAGGTGCGCTGGCCGGTTCCTGCGGCTAGTAGCGCCGTCGTCTGACTGGCGCTGGTATCGAGCCGGAGCACCGTGATCGGCTGGTGTGCGAGCGAGCCGGTCAGCACGGGCCCGGTGGACGACCACGACTGGTGAATCAGGGCGAAAATGCCAGCAGCGCCAGGGTGCGAGCAGGTTCCCGCCAGCAGCGGCGTGCCGGCCGGCGTGTACGCGACGGCGGTCAGCCCCTGCAGTCCGCACGATCGTCCCGCCGGGCTGGCGGCCAGTGTGCGCGTGCTGACCAGAGTGGTCCAGCTGGCAGCGCCGGGTGCGCCCGCATCGGCAACTCCTGAGGAGAGCAGAGCTAGCAGCCTGCCGCTACCCGGCTGTATCGCCAGCGAATCAGGGGTGCTGGCCAGGGCCGCATCCAGAGGGCTGAGAGCAGACCATGCGTCTCCGGCGTTTCCGGTCTGCGTCAGCGGGGTGTAGGTCAGGTACTGGCTCGGCCGGAACGCCGTGACCAGGGACAGGCCGGCGCCAGGTGCCAGGATCAGCCCGCCGTTGTCGGCTGTGCCGGGCGGGGTGACCAGCTTCCACCGGGTAGCACCTGCGGGCCGGATGAACACCTGCCAGAAGTTGTTGTGCTGTGCCGCGGACCCGCCCATGACGACGGTGGCCCACGTGCCCGCGGCGGTGGTGATGGAGGTATTCAGCGCGACCGCCGGAACGGTCCCGGCTGTGCTCGTCGGCCGCGCTGCTGGCGCGCTCCCGCAGCCCGTCGCCGCCGATCCCAGTACCGCAACGCAGGCGGCGGTGGCGATGGCACGCATCTGGCGGGTCATGACTACCTCAGGAGCTGACGCGCGGCGTCGGTGAGCTCGGCAGCGAACGACGACTTGGTGGCCGCGGTGCCGGGGCCCGGATTGAAGTTCAGTTCCGTGCGCACGCGGCCGTTCTTGTCGATGGCGAAGGCGATCTCGCTGTGACCGATCATCGCGCCGGCCGGCTCGATTGCGGCAGCGATCCCATAGTTGTGCCACACCGCCTCGAGCTGGGCGAGGCTGCCGGTCAGGTACAGCCAGTTGGGCACGCCGGTCAGGCCCTCCTGCTGATCGAACGCCTTGGTGTAGCCGATCTGGTAGTTCACCGGGTTGGCCACGATCGCTACCAGCTGGACCTGCTGGTCCGCGGCGCCGAGTAGCTGGCCGGCCGCCCGGAACTCCTGGGCCTCCAGCGGGCAGTCGCTGGTGCACACGGGGTCCAGGAAGGTCAGCAGGACCACCTTGCCGCGCAGGCTGGTGAGGCTGACGCTGCGGCCATGCTGGTCGGTGAGGGAGAACGGGGGCGCGCGGTAGTTCAGCTGCGCAGCGGATCCGTCGATGGCCTGGGCCAGGATGGTGTCGGCGACAGGGTTGGCCTGAGCCGCCGCCATCGGCGCCGCGCCCAGGATGATCAGGCAGATGGCGCCCACGCCCGCGACCGAGCCGATGCTCGCCGACGCCAGGGCCCCCGGACTGGCCGCCGTCCGCAGCCGCTGCCACCGGGATGTCTGTACCTCGGCGGCTGGCACCGACGTGACCTCGGTGGCCGGCCCCCGGGCGAGTGCCAGGTAGCCAGCTGCCGCGAGCAGCGCGAACGGGACCATGCTGTTGGGGTCGGTACCGAGGCCCCCGAGGAAGCCGAGGTCCTCGATCAGGACCCAGTCCGCCAGGCAGAGCAGGACGAAGCCAGCCAGCGCGGGCCGGATCAGCCGGGGACGGCAGCTGAGGAACGCCGCGCCGATCACGCCGAGCGCGATCACGGCGAACAGGTTGACCGCGAATCCATGTGCCTCGTCGAATGCGGTGAACGCGTTGATCCACGAGCTCAGCAGGTGCGGCTGCGGCGTGCCGGCCATGGACGACGTCATGGCCGCCAGCGAGCCGGGCTGGCCGCCGGCCGTCCCCTGCCAGAAGCCACGGCCAGGCCACGCCTGCAGGACGGCCATGCCGAGAAGGAACACGCCGAGCCCGGCCATGGTCAGCTGTCCTGGCAGCCGGGAGCGCCAGAATCGCTGGGGGAGCGCGATCAGCGCTCCCGCCACGCAGTAGATGAGGACGGCGCCGGGCGCGCCGAACAGCCACGTCAGCCCTGGAGCAAAGAGCCCGCCGAACGACTCGGCGAACGCCCACACGATCAGGCCCCAGCCGATGCTGACCAGGCCGGCCAGCCGGGACAACGGGCCGCGCGCGGCGGCGAGCAGCCACAGGCCGATGCCCACCTGGATCCACACCGCCGCTGCGCCAGCCTGCAGAGGGTGGTAGGACCACGTGGTTCCGGCCCAGTTCACCAGGGTCTGGACCCAGTGCTGCGAGCTGGCCGCCGTCGGCTCGATTACCTGAGACGGGAGGCCGACGGCCATCTTTGGCTGAGCCTGCAGGATGCCATCCAGCAGCCAGATCACGCCGAAGCTGTACCGGAGCACCTTCCGCCAGGACGGCTCGGGCTGGGCCAGGGCCGGTGCGCTCGCCGTTGCCGCTGCCGGCTGCCAGGTACGCAGGATGAGCCAGGCGACGCCGACCACGAGGAAGATCACCAGCGCGATCAGGCCCTGGTGCAGGAGCGCGGTCTTGAACGCAGCGACGACGGTGGGGTCGCCGACGTTCAGGCCGGTATTCATTCCCGGCATGAGGTGGTCTCCTCCGCTGCCAGTGTGGCCGGCGGCAGCACGGCCGGCCCTGTGGTTGCTGTCGTTCGTCCGGTCGGCCGGGCCGGCTCCGGCGCCCAGCCTGGTCGGCTTGTCGGGCTGCCAGCGCCGAACTGGCGCAGGCGGACACTGCTGGCGACGACGAAGACCGAGGACATGGCCATCGCCGCGCCGGCGATCAACGGGTTCAGCAACCCGGCGGCGGCCAGCGGGATCGCGGCGATGTTGTAGGCGAATGCCCAGGCCAGGTTGCGCCGGATCACTGTCAGGGTGGCGCGGGCCAGGCTGATCGCCTCCGGGAGCACGGCAAGGTCGTCGCGGAGCAAGATCATGTCCGCGGTGCTGATCGCGACGTCCGTACCCGTTCCGAGGGCAAGGCTGAGGTCAGCGGCGGCCAGCGCGGGCCCGTCATTGATGCCATCGCCAGCCATCGCTACCCGCCGGCCTTGGGCCTGCAGCCGGCGGACCACGGCCGCCTTGCCGTCTGGCAGCGAACCCGCGATCACCTCGTCGACCCGGGCCTGCGCGCCGATGGCCCTGGCCACCGGCTCGGCGTCGCCGGTGAGCAGGACGGTGCGCAGGCCAAGCCGTCGCAGCCCGGCGACGGCCGCCTGGGCTGACGGCTTGAGGGCGTCCGCGACGGCGACCGCGCCGTGCGCCCGTCCGGCCCAGCCCGCCAGCACGACGGTGTGACCCGACGCCTCCCACTCGTCGGCCTGGCTGGCCAGGACATCCGGGATGGCCAGGCCGGCCTCACACAGCAGCTGCGCCCGGCCTGCGATCACGTCGGCACCGTCGATGACACCACGGACGCCGAGCCCCGGCACCGCGATGAAGTCATGCGCGGGCGGCAGTATGCCGAGTTCCGTGCGGGCGAGCTCGCTGATCGCGGCGGCGACCGGGTGCCCGGACGGATCCTCGACGGCGCCCAGCCGCCGCAGTAGCTCCGCCCGGTTCGAGCCGGGGGCGGGCTGCACGGCGACTGCTGTCATTACCCCGGTGGTGATGGTCCCGGTCTTATCCAGCAGCACCGTGTCTACGCTCCGGGAGGACTCCAGCGCCTGATAGCCCTTGATGAAGATGCCCAGCTCGGCGCCTCGCCCGCAGGCGACCACCAGCGCCGCGGGTGTCGCAAGGCCGAGCGCGCAGGGGCAGGCGATGATGAGTACGGCGAGAGCGGCACTGACCGCGTGCTCGGGAGCGGCGCCTGCCGCCAGCCACCCGGCCAGGGTTAGGGCTGCAGCGGCGAGCACCGCGGGCACGAACACGCCGCAGATGCGGTCGGCGAGCCGCTGCACGGCCGACTTGCCGGCCTGGGCGCGCTCGACCAGCGCGATCAGGTGAGCGAGCTGGGTATCAGTGCCGGTGCGGGTCGCGCGGACCACCAGCCTGCCTGCCGCAACGACGGTGCCGGCGCTGACCTGGCTGCCCGTGGCGACGTCGGCGGGCACCGATTCGCCGGTCATCATACTGGTATCAACGGCCGACTCGCCGAACTCCACCACGCCGTCGGCGGCGATCGCCTGGCCCGGCCGGATCACAAACCGGTCACCAGGGCTGAGCTGACCGACCGGAACACGGCATTCGGTTCCGTCCATCATCAGCAGGCACGCCTCTTTCGCTCCGGCCTCGGCCAGCGCCCGCATCGCATTTCCGGCGTCGCGGCGAGCACGGGCCTCATACCAGCGGCCTGCGAGCAAGAACGTGGTCACCGACGCCGCGACCTCCAGGTAGATGCCGCCGCCGGAGGCGTGGACCAGTAGCTGCAGCGCGCTGGTCCGGACTGGGCCGACGTCCAGCACGAACATCGCGTAGGCCGACCACCCGCAGGCTGCGACAATGCCGAGCGAGACCAGCGTGTCCATGGACGTGCTACCGTGCCGCGCGGCACGCAGCGCTGCAGCGTGGAACGGCCACGCCGCCCACCCCGCAACCGGAACGGCCAGCCCTGCCAGTACCCACTGCCAGCCGGGAAACCGGAACGACGGGATCAGCGATAGCTGCACCGACAGGTCGCTCAGCGGCACGAAGAACACCAGCGCGACGATCAGTCGCCGCCGCAGGTAGGCCACTCGATCCGCTGCCGGGTCAGATGCAGCGGCCGTCGGCTGCTGCACTGCAGCGCCCGAAGGTAGCGCCTCGGCGGCGTACCCGGCCTGCTCCACCACCTCGATGAGGCGCTGCATGGACACTGACGGTGGCACGGCCACGGTCGCCTTCTCGGTAGCGAGATTCACCGAGGCCGTGACGCCCGGAAGCTCGCCGAGCTTCCGCTGCACGCGTGCAGCGCAGGCCGCGCACGTCATGCCGCGGATCGCAAGCCCGATCTCGGTCAGCTCCGGCGGCGATACCGAGCCGGCAATGTTGGTCACTGTTTCGTCAGCCTGCTTTCGTGCCGGCAGCTAGCGATCCGGCATTTCCTGGCGACCCGGCGGGCGCAGAGGATGCGCGCCAAGCGCCGCACTCGGAAATGTACACACCCACGAAATCTTCCAGCAATGCCACCCCTTCATTAATGACAGGAATATCATCGGCGCACCTATCCTGGCTGCTTTCGTTGATACCCGCACCAGGTATAACGCCACGCCACGGCGTTACCCCCGGGTGGTACCGCATATACCCTGCCAGGGTTCCTGAAATACCCTCTCTGGGTTTAAGCAGAGGAGATAGGCATAGGGTTTCGGCCTTTGCGGTCTGGCTACTTGCAGCGATTCCGCCGGGGGGTTAGCCTTTCAGCGTCATGCTGATCACTGCAAATTTGCCTGTCTCCGCATTTCGCTGGACCGGCTGATGACCGGGCCGGCGTGGCTCGCCCCGGTGCTCGCTGCCGTGATGCTGCTGATTGCGGTCGGCAGCCTTGTCCGGCTCGGTCTGTGGCTGCTGCGCGGTCATGCCGCTGAGCCCGAGGCCGACGTTCTGCACGTGCTGATGGCTGCTGCCATGGCGGGCATGCTCGAGCCGCGGATCAGCGCGCTTCCAGGGGCGGTCTGGAAGGTCACGTTCGGGGCGGCAGCAGCCTGGTTCGCCTGGCGGACGGTCCGCTCCCGCGGCCGCCAGCGTCATGCCGCCGGCTGGCGAGCGCTTCCGCGTAGCTGGGGGTGCGCGGACCCGGCACCGCACTCGGTGGAGTGCGCGGCCATGGTCTATATGCTCATGCCGGCCCGCAGCCCAGGCCACGGACCGGCCATGGCAATGCCTGGCATGAGCGGTGCGGCGGCTGGCGCGAATCCGGCAGTCGCTCTCGTCCTGGCGCTGTTCATGGTCGGCTACATCGTGTGGACCGCTGACAGAATGACCCGTCAGTCCCGGCCGCCCGCCCCGGTCGGCCTCAGCCAGCACGGCGGACCCGCGGCGGATGGTCGCGAGTCCCGTGATGCGGCCGCTGGCGGGTCGGCAACTGCATCCCCAGCCAACCGCGCGACCGCCTGCGCCAGGATCGCTATGGGCCTCGCCATGGGCTACATGCTGCTCACGATGGTGTAGCCGCAGGCCGGGAAGCAGCCGGCCTGCGTTGTAGCCTTGCAGCGCGGGCGCCAGCCGGGACGGCCCGCTCAGGCCGGAGGACGTCATGTACGGGTACACGCACAACAAGGACGCCTACCTTAACCGGCTGCGGCGCATCGAAGGCCAGATCCGCGGCCTGCAGCGGATGGTCGAGGCCGACAAGTACTGCATCGACATCCTGACCCAGGTCTCGGCCGCAACCAGGGCGCTGCAGTCGGTGGCACTGGGACTGCTCGAAGAGCATCTCGGTCACTGTGTTGCCGGTGCCGTCGCCGAGGGCGGCGACGCTGCCACTGACAAGATCAAGGAGGCCTCCGACGCCATCGCCAGGCTCGTGAGGTCCTGACGGGTCACCGTTGCGGCCGAGCACCAGCTGCTGCACGCGCTGCCCGGGCTGACCGCCGCGCTTGTTCACGCCGATCCAGCAGCGGGTCAGGGGACCGGGGATCCGCACGCGATCCTTTCGTCACACCGCCACTAGCCGCCGGGCGAGGCGCGACGGCGAGCACGATGAGTGCAGCCACCGCGACAGCCAGTAGCGCCCGGGACAGCCAGGAGGGCCCGAGCAGGTAGGTCCCGGTGGAGATAATCCCGGTGGCCATGACCACTGCGAAGCAGCCGGGGTGCAGGTCGCGGACTGCGGCCTCGACACGGCCGGCCAGTGGTGCCTGCGCGTCGGATCCAGTGCTCACGGTGGCGATTGTTCCTCTATCGGCTTCATTCGCTGGTAATGATGACCGGGTTAGCTGGCTTGGTCGCCGCGACTCGGGGAGGATGATCACCATGCGGTGCGCCCGCATGCCCTGCTGGCCCGTCCTCATCGTGCTGCTCGTTGCCGCCTGCTCGTCGGCCGTGAGCGCGGAACCGCCGGAAGCAGTCGGGCAGTCTCCCCGCAGCCAGGCCCCCGCCAGCCCCAGCCCGACCCCGCAGGCGTCGCCGTCACCGCCGCCCCCGGCTCCGCCGGCCGTGACGGTGTCGAGCTTCCGTGCTGCCGACGGGACGCGGATCACGCTGGCGCGATTCAGCGGAGCGGTCACCTACCAGCTGCACAGCGGGAGCAGCGACCCTGGCAGCAGGGCGCTCGACGTGGTGCAGGCCGGTCCGAGCGTGCCGCCGTGGGAGCACCAGATGCTCCTCGCCGCCTTCAACGGCGGGTTCCTGCTGTCAGCCGGCGATGGCGGTTATGAGGAAGAAGGGCACGTCATCGCCCCGCTCCGGCCGGGCCTGGCCAGCCTCGTGATCGACACAGCGGGCCACGCGCAGCTCGGCGCCTGGGGCGACGGGGTGCCGTCGCTCGGCACACCCGTCTACAGCGTTCGGCAGAACCTGAGCCTGCTGGTCACCGGCGGCCGCCCGAGCAGCTCCGCATCGGACTGGACGGTCTGGGGGGCGACGCTGGGCGGCGGCGAGTTCGTGGCCCGCAGCGCACTGGGGCAGACTGCCTCCGGCGATCTCGTCTACGCGGGCAGCATGTCGACCTCGCCCGCGGACCTCGCAGCCGCGCTGGTGTCCGCCGGAGCGGTGTCGGGAATGGAACTGGACATCAATCCGGAGTGGGTGCAGCTCGACGTTTCGTCGCAGCCGGGCGGTCCGCTCGCCGCGGAGATTCCCGGACAGAACCGGCCGGCAGACCAGTACCTGGTCGGCTGGACCCGCGACTTTATTACTGTCCTGGGCTACTAGCTACGGCAGCGTATGGGGGGAAGGCATATGAGCGGGGAACGGGCAGCTGACGTGGCTGGTGTCGTCTCTAAGGTCAGCCAGCGATCGGTTGCGGAGACCGTGTCGCGCCTCACGGACATGATCACGGACAAGGGCATGACAGTGTTCGCCACCATCGATCAGGCCGCTGCAGCGAGCCACGCTGGCCTGCAGTTGCGCGACACGGTGCTGGTAGTTTTCGGCAACCCTGCGGCAGGCACGCTGGTGATGCAGTCTGCGCCGCTGGCGGCGCTGGATCTGCCGCTCAAAGTACTGGTCTGGGACGACTCGGGTCAGACAAAGGTCACGTACTACTCGCCAAGCGCGCTGGCGGACCGGTACGGCCTGAGCGATGACCTCGAGGCAAAGCTGGCCGGCATCGATCCGCTCACTGATGCACTCGTGAACGGATAGCACGCGTCAGACCGTCGTTCCTCAATCCGATGGCACCTGGAGCCCTTCGTTAATTCGGGTAGTCCAGTTCGCGGTCGCGATCACCATCGCGAGCTCGACGATCTGTTCTTCAGTGAGCCATGCGGCCAGTGCTTCCAGATCGGCCGGCTCAACATTCTCCGGGCGGGTTGTCAGCAAGTCGGTATACCGCAACACCGCCTGCTCCTCAGGCGTGAACAGGCCGGGCCGGCCTTTGCCGCCCGGTTCCTCAATCGCCCTGATCTGCTCGTCGGTCAGTCCGGACCGCTTACCCGAAGCGGTGTGGGACCTCGTTCAATATCCGCAGCCAGCGAGGATAGACGCCCGGAGGTAGGCGAGGTGCTTGAGCTTGGCAGCCAGCGCCCCGTCAGCCCAGACCGCGGCGTGCAGCTGGTTGAAGGCTCGCAGCACCTCGGGCTTGTGGGCCAGGACCATGAAGTACGGCGCGACCGAGCCTGACCGCAGCCGGAGCGCTTCGTAAATACGCTGGACGACAGGAGGAGCGTCATCCTTCTGCACGAGCGAGATGCGCATTCCGTTCCGACTTTCCTGGGGCTTAGCTGGTAGTCCATTATGGCCGGGCAGCGCGCCTTTCTGATACCTGGCCGCGCGGCCCAGGCCGGGGCTGACAGCGACCTCATGCAGCACCTTCGCTGGTCAGCCAGCGAGGACCGCCGTCAGCGGCACCGCCGGGTTGGCGAGCCTGGTGGCGTCGGCGGGCCGCCCGGCGCGGACCAGATCCTGGATTTCGTCGTTGACATCCCAGACATTGACGTTCATGCCGGCGAGGACGCGACCGCCCCGGAGCCAGAACGCGAGGAACTCCCGCTTGCCGATGTCGCCACGGAACACCACCTGGTCGTAGCCGCCCGGCTCAACGTATCCGGAGTATTCCATGCCCAGGTCGTACTGGTCGGTGTAGAAATAGGGCACCCGGTCGTAAGCAACGTCCTGGCCGAGCATCGCCCTGGCGGCAGTCTGCGGCTGATGCAGCGCGTTGGCCCAGTGCTCCACGCGGACATGCGTGCCGAGCAGCGGATGGAACGCATTGGCGACGTCCCCGGCGGCGAAAATGTCCGGGTTCGACGAGCGCAGCTGCGAGTCCACCACGATCCCGTTGCGGATCTCCAGGCCCGCCGACTCGGCGAGCTGGACCTCGGGCCTGATGCCGACTCCGACGATGACCGCATCGGCTGCCACATGACTGCCGTCGGCCAGCAGCACGCCGCTGGCGCGCCCGTGCGCGGCGGTGATCTCAGCGACCTGGACGCCGTACCTCGCGTCGACGCCGTGCTCGCTGTGCAGGCCGGCGAAGACGCGGGCGGCTTCAGCGCCGAGGACCCGCAGCAGCGGCAGCTCGGCCGCCTCCAGCAACGTCACCTCGACGCCGGCGGCCCGCGCCGCCGCCGTAGCCTCCAGGCCGATCCACCCCGCCCCGATCACCACAACCCGCGACGCCGCCCGGAACGCGGCCTTGATCTGCTCGGAGTCTGCTACCCGCCGGAGGTAGAGCACGCCGGGCAGGTCAGCGCCGGGCACAGCCAGGCGGCGCGGCGATGCGCCGGTGGTCAGCAGCAGCCGGGCATAGCCGACCCGGCTGCCATCCGCGAGCGTCACGTCGTGCGCCGCCGGGTCGATGCCGGTGACCCGCGTGCCCAGACGCAGGTCCACGTCGTGCTCGGCGTACCAGTCGGCCGGGTGCACGTAGATGGAATCGCGCTCGGCGCTGCCGAGCAGGTAGCCCTTCGACAGGGGAGGCCGCTCGTACGGGCGCTCGGTCTCGTCCCCGATCAGGATCACCGAGCCGTCGAATCCTGATGCGCGCAGCGCCTCGGCGGCTTTGGCGCCGGCGAGGCTGGCGCCCACGATCACGAATGCGCCGTTCTGGTTCATGCTCCATCCTCCCGCATGGCTGACCGCCGCTCCAGGGCAGAGCGCGGCGGCGCTCGCCGCTGCGGGGGAGCTCGGCGTGCAGCTGGACGCCTGGCGGGTTGGCGGCGACGACGTGCGCGACCAGGACCGCCGATTCCTGGGCGCGTACGGGGTCTCCCCGTCGGGCGCCGCTCTCGTGCGGCCTGACGGTTTCGTCGCCTGGCGCGCCATTGACGGCGCGGACGCGTCGCCGTCCACCCTGGTGCGCGTGCTGCGCACGCTGCTGTGCCGGTCGTGATCACCCGCAGAGGGTGAAGACCTGAAGCTCGCGGCGTGGGTAAATACGATTCCCGGGCCGCCGACGATCGCGGCGCCGTTCGACAAGGGAGAGATTATGCCGCTAGCAGCGACGAACTACCCGGTGCTGAGCGTGTTCTGGACGATATTCGAGATCTTCGCGTTCGTCGTGTGGTTCTGGCTCCTGTTCGTCGTCCTGACCGATGTCTTCCGGAGCAGGGATCTGTCCGGCTTGGCGAAGGCAGCGTGGACGATCTTTGTCATCTTCCTCCCGCTGATCGGGATCCTCAGTTACCTGATCATCCGGGGACGGTCGATGCACGAGCGAACTGCCCGGCAGGCGCAGCAGCAGGAGGAAGCCTTCCGCAGCTACGTCCAGGACGCAGCCGGCACCCCTAGCTCGGCAGACCAGCTGGCCAAGCTGGCCGACCTGCGGCAGCGCGGCGTCATCAGCTCATCCGAGTTCGAGAACGAGAAGACCAAGGTTCTCGCGGCTCGCTGACCCAGCCAGGCAGGCCCTCAGGCAGCGCCTCCAGGCAGAGAGGGGGCCAGGCACCGCGACGCTACTGCTGCGGTGCCTGGCCTTGCGCTCGCCTGGCCTGGTCAGCAAGGAAGCGCAGCCGGTCCTGCTCCGGCACGGACATATCCGTGCGGATCAGCTCCATGCGCTGGCCCTCGAATGCGTGCACCACCGCATCGATCTGAGCATCCGTGCTCAGCAGCACCACCGCGGAGGTTCCCGGGCTCAGGTCGTGCTTGACCGTCTCGATCATGGAGCCGTCGATGACCGGGTGCTGGAGACGCCGCACCATCGCGGCGACCCGGCCGCCCTGCTCGGTCACGTGCTCATGGGTGATCGGCTCGGCGGCATACTCCGGCCACCGGAGCACCGCCACGTCCATCACGTTGATGAGGTCGCGCGAGTCCAGATCCTGGAGCCGGACTACCGCTTGCTCTGCACCCTCGGTGCCGGGGAACCGCCACGCCGTCGTCGGCATCGTCCTGCCTCCCTGCTGCGATGAACTTGATCATGTTCTCGCGACAGCGGCTCCCGGCACCTCACCCGCCGGGGGTGATCGGGTCCTTGAGCCCGGCAAGCTGGCTGGCATTGACCGGTGACAGCGGCTGCGCGCCGGTCAGGACCCGGACGACCTCGTGGGCGGCGAAGTCGCGCACGGTGGTCATCGACTCCTCCGAGTAGTAGGCGGCGTGCGGAGTGATGACAACGTTGGGCAGGCTGAACAGGGGATTGGAGGGCTTCCAGTCGCGCACCTTGGCGGGCTCCTCCTCGATGTCGTCCAGGCCCGCGCCGGCGATCCAGCCCTCGGCGAGCGCGCGATGCAGCGCCTCATCGCTCACGATCGGCCCGCGTGCGGTGTTGACCAGAATGGCCGTCGGCTTCATCCGGTGCAGCTCCGCTTCCCCGATGAGCCGGTGCGTCTCCTTGGTCAGGGGCGCCTGGACCACCAGGTAGTCGGAGTCCTCGAGCAGCGCCTCGAACGACACGCTGGCGGCGCCCCGCGCCTCGATGTCCGCCGCGGCCAGGTACGGATCATGGGCCGCGACCCGCATGCCGAAGGCGCTGGCCCGCTGAGCGATAGCGTGGGCGATCGCGCCGAAGGACAGCAGGCCAAGCTGCCGCCCGCGCAGCCGGTGAATGGGATAGCCCGACTGCCACTGCCAGATGCCGTCCCGGGTCGCGCGGTCGTAGACGCAGATCTTCCGCGCGACCGCGAGTAGCAGCGCCATGGCGTGGTCGGCGACCTCGTTCTCGCACCAGTCGTTCGGCACGTTGGTGACGAGGATCCCGCGGCGGGTGGCGGCGTCGACGTCGACGATGTCGACGCCGGTGCCATACCTGGCGATGACGCGGCAGCGGTTCAGCGCGGCGATCGCGGTAGCCCCTACGGTCGCGTACTGGGCGATGATCGCATCCGCGTCCCTGGCGGCCGCGATAACGTCCTCTTCGGTTTTGCACTGGGCCGCTACGAGCTGCAGGCCCGCCTGCTCGACGATGGCGCGCTCGATGTCCACGTCGCCGTAGTCGTAGTCCGTGATGACCACTGTCCGGCCGGTCTTATCCGCCATGTCGTGCCGCCTTCCGTAGGACGGGCGGTTCCAGGTCAGGTGATGGAAGCCCCCTGCGAGGCGACCCGGGCGACCCTGGAGTAGAGGGAAAGGATTCCGCTCTCGTACCGCGGGCGCGGCGGCCGGAAGATCCGGAGCCGCTCAGCCAGCACCTCATCGAGTTCGGCCGGCTCGCGCCGCTCGCCGGCGGTGCCGACGATGTCGAGCCTGCGGCGGGGCACGTCGATCTCGATCAGGTCGCCTTCCTCAACAAGGCCGATGGGCCCGCCCTCGATCGCCTCGGGCGAGACGTGCCCGATGCACGGACCGCGCATGGCACCCGAGTAGCGCCCGTCGGTCACGATTGCGGTGGTCGTGTTCAGCACCGGGTCGGCGGACAGGATGGCGGCCGCGTAGTACATCTCCGGCATGCCGTTCGAGCGCGGGCCCTCGTACCTGATCACGAGCACGTCGCCCGGCTTGACCTGCCGCTGGACCAGGGCGTGGACGGCCTCTTCCTCGAAGTCGAAGACCCTGGCGGGCCCGGTGTGCACGTGCATCTCACTGGGCACGGAGAACGTCTTGATCATCGCGCCGTCCGGGGCCAGGTTGCCGTACAGCACGGCCACCCCGCCGTCGGTGCTGAACGGGTCGGCGCGCGGCCGGATGATCTCGTCCCGCTTCACCTTGACGTTCCTGAGGTAGCCGAGCCGCTCGGCCATGAAGAACGGGCTCTGCTCGATCTCCTCGAGGTTCGCGCCGAGTGTCTTGCCGGTGACGGTCAGCACGTCCAGGTGCAGCATCTCCCTCAGCTCGAGCATGAGCGCGGGGACGCCGCCGGCGTACCAGAAGTACTCGACCGGATAACGCCCTGTCGTCTTGACGTTGGCGAGCACCGGGACGCGGCGGTGAATACGGTCGAAGTCATCGATGCCGACGTCCACGCCAGCCTCTCGCGCCATGACGGGCAGGTGCAGCAGGGCGTTCGTCGACCCGCCGATGGCGGCGTGCAAGATGATGGCGTTCTCGAACGAGTCCCTGTTCAGGATCCGGCGCGGCGTGAGGCCCTGGTCGATCAGCGGCAGGATCTGCTTGCCGGTGGCCCGCGCGTAGCGCAGCAGCTTGGTCAGCGGGGCCGGGACCAGCGCGGAGCCGGGCAGGGCCAGTCCGAGCGCCTCGGACATCACCTGGCCCGTGCTGGCGCTGCCCATGAACTGGCAGGCACCGCAGGTAGGGCACGCGCCCCGCTGGGCTACCTCGAGGTCCTGTCTCGACAGCTCGCCGCGCTCTACCTCCGCCCCCATGGACCACATCTGGTCGGACGTCGTGTAGTCCGGCGCGTTCAGCTGTGTCCCGCCGGGCAGGTGGATGGCCGGCAGGTCGCAGCGGGCGATGGCGAGCAGGTGGGCGGGCACCGACTTGTCGTTGCCCGAGATCAGCACCATGCCGTCGTGCGGATGACCGAGCGCGTGGATCTCGACCATGGCGGTCATGATGTCGCGCGAGACCAGCGAGTAGCTCATCCCGCTGGTCGCCTGCGCGACGCCGTCACAGATGTCGCTGACGGAAAACACCCCGGGCTTTCCGCCCGCCTCGAAGACGCCATGGCTGACCTCTTCGATCAGCTCCCGGTAGTGGAACGTGCCGGGATGACCCTGGCCGTACGTGCTGTCAACGAGCACCTGGGGCTTGGCCAGATCCTCCTCGGTCCAGTTCATGCCGAGGCGCAGTGCATCGCCCTGGTGGTTGACCAGGCGCAGCCGCTGGCTGCGCAGCTGAGTCCTCGCGTCACTCATCGCGACGTGCCAGGTCCCTGCGAGCCAGCCCGGTAGTCCTCGAGCGGGACCAGGTCCTTGGCCCAGGCGTCGAGCACCGGGGTGACAACGCGCCAGGACTCCTCGGCTTCGTCGCCGCGGATCGACAGCCGGGCATCGCCGGCCAGTACCTGCTGCAGCAGGCCGGCGTAGGCGGGCAGCTCGGGCGCTTCGATCTGGGCGGAGAGGGTCATCGGCACTAGCTTGCCGACGCGCGCGCCGATGCCAGTGAGCTCGAGCATCAGCTGCTCGGGTTCGAGACCGAGTCGCAGTATGTTGTCCGCAGGCTCGCCCTGCACTCCGTGCGGCATGTGCGGCACCTGCCGGTAGTGCACGGTGACCTCCTTGCGGTCGCGGCCCAGCGCCTTCCCGGTGCGCAGCCGGAAGATCGTCCCCGGCCATCGCCAGTTGTCGAGTTCCAGGTCGATCTGCGCGAAGGTCTCAGTCCGGTGCGCGGGATCCACGCCCTCCTCGTCCACGTAGGAGGGAACCTCGTGGTCGCCGATCCGGCCGGCCACGTACCGGGCGCGGCGCGTGCGGCGCACGATGTCGTCGGTGGTCAGCGGCCGTACCGACCGCAGCACGTCGACCTTCCGGTCGCGCAGGTCGCGCTCACCCAGGCTGATCGGCGGCTCCATGGCGACCAGGCAGAGCAGCTGCAGCAGGTGGTTCTGCAGCATGTCCTTGAGCGCGCCGACGCCGTCGTAGTAGCCCGCCCGTCCCTCGAGCGCGAGCGACTCTTCCCAGACGATCTCGACCCGGTCGATGTGGGTGCTGTTCCAGGTCGGCTCGAGCATCCGGTTGGCCAGCCGGGTGCTGAGCAGGTTCTGCACGGTCGTCATGGCCAGAAAGTGGTCAGCCCGGAACACGGCCTGCTCCGGCAGCACCGATTCCAGCAGCCGGTTCAGGCTGATGGCGCTGTCCAGATCGGTGCCGAACGGCTTCTCCAGGACGATGCGGCTGCCGTCGGGCAGGCCAGCGTCGTGCAGCGCCGACACGGTCGCGGGGAACACCGCGGGCGGCAGGGACAGGTAGGCGGCGATCGGTCCGTCGCCGGCGATGGCGACAGCGACCGCGGCCGGGTCAGTCACGTCGGCCATCACGTAGCTGGACGCGCCGACGACGTCCTGGCGTGCGCTCGCCGGGAGGTGCCCGGCGTGCCGATCGATCTGGGCAGTCGCCCAGTTCTGGTATTCCTGCTCGGTCCAGTCTTCCCGCCCGGCGCAGATGAGGCGGAAGTCGTCGGGCAGGTCGCCGATCTCCCGCAGCGCGGCGAGGGCCGGCAGCAGGTAGCGCGCCATCAGGTCGCCCGTGGCGCCGAAGATAACAAGCCGGCGGATCATGTGGCCGCCCCTCCTCGCGCGCCCGCCCCGGCCGTGGCGCGGGCGATCCGGACGCCGCTGGAGATGACGCCGATGTGGCTGAATGCCTGCGGGAAGTTGCCCATGAATTCTCCGGTCACTGGCTGGATTTGCTCGGACAGCAGGCCTAGCGGGCTCGCCCTGGCGCACAGCGAGGCGTACAGCTCCTGCGCCTCCTCGACCCGGCCCTGCGCGGTGAGGTTGTCCGCGAGCCAGAAGCTGCACAGCACGAACGCGCCCTCATCGCCGGGCAGGCCGTCCGGCGACTCGTCGTGAAGGTAGCGGTACAGCAGTCCGTCGCCGGCCGACAGCCGCTTCGCGATCGCTGTGGTCGTGGCCACCATCCGCGGGTGATCTGCGGGGACAACCTGACGCATCGGCAGTGCGAGCAGGCTGGCGTCCAGGCTGGCGCCGCCGTCGAGGTGCTCGCTCAGCGTCTGCGCGTCCTCGTCCCAGGAGTCGTCGAGGATGGTCTGGCGCAGCTTGCCCGCCGCGGCCCGCCAGGCTCCGAGCGGGCCGGCCAGGCCGAGCCGGTCGCCGATAGCTGCGGCCCGGTCCAGCGCGACTTCACACATCCCGGCCGAGTACGTGAAGACCCGCCCGGGGCTCCGCACCTCCCAGATGCCCTGGTCCGGCTGCTGCCACGCATTCCTGGCGGTCTCGGCGAGGCCGGACAGCGCGGTCCACAGCGTCGGCTCGAGCCCGCCGCCACAGCGAGCCCACTGATCCGCGCAGTCGAGGATCTCGCCGTACACGTCGTGCTGGCGCTGATCGGCCGCGCCATTTCCCCAGCGAGCCGGCGCGGACCCGCGGTACCCCTCGAGCTCGCGGTCTTCCCACTCGGCCGGGACCTCGCCGCCACCGAGGTCGTACATGATCCGCGGCTGCCGGCTCTGCTCGAAGGCGTCCATCACCCAGCCAAGGAACGCATCGGCCTCCCCGCCGAACCCGATGCGGCGCATCGCGTACACGGTGAAGGAGGCGTCCCGGATCCAGGTGTACCGGTAGTCCCAGTTGCGCACGCCGCCGATCGGGGCCGGCAGCGAGGAGGTCGGCGCGGCGACCAGCGACCCGTTGACCCAGTGGTCGCACAGCTTGAGGGTGATGGCGGAACGCCGCACCAGCGGCTCCTCGGGCCCCGCGTAGCTGAAGTGGGTCATCCACCGTCGCCACGCCTCAGCCGTGCCGTCCAGCAGCCCCTGGGCGTCGAAGGCATGATGACGCATCGACCGGCCCCAGCTCAGCACGAGATCGAGCCGGTCGCCCTCGGCGAGGTCGTGGATCGTGTGCAGGCCGTCGAGCGGGCGGTTGGACCGCAGGTGTAGCCGCAAGTCGGGCCGGCGTGCGGCCTGCACCTCAAGACCGCCGAGCGCGGGCCGGGCGTGGGCCCCGCCGCGGGGCTCGACGTCCACGCGCAGCCGGACGTGACCGCTCAGCACGGTCGCGGAGCGGACGAGCTCGCGGCGGTCCATGGGCGCGTCGTCCGTGAGGTCCGCGCCTGATCGCACCGCGAGCGCATCGGTGATCCGCACCGTTCCCGTGGCGCTGCGGAGGTCGGTGTTAAGCACCGCGGTGTCGGGCTCGTAGGCCTGCCTGGCTTCGATCATCTCCTCGGGCCCGACGGTGAACTGCCCGCCGCCAGCCTGATCGAGCAGGCTGCAGAACAGCGGCTCGGCGTCGAAGCGCGGCACGCACAGCCACGGGATGCTGCCGTCCAGGCCGACCAGCGCGACGGTGGCGCCGTCGCCGATCAGCCCGAGGTCCTCAAGCCTGAGGTAGCCGTCACGCCTGCGCACCGGACGGAAGGCAGGATCGAGCTCAAGCATCCAATTCCCGCCCCCGAAACGCGCGCGCCACCGGCGCAATCCCTGCGCTGCCGGCGAATCCCCCGATCCTGGCCGGTCAGAGCCATACCCCTGGCGTAGACGCGATACACAGGGAAAAGGCTGCGCCCGGAAACCGGCCCGTTCCCCTCTTATGCGGCGAACACAAGGCAAACCGCGCCTGATGCGCCGGTCGCTGGCACGATGGTGACGTCAGCCTGCCCTGCGGCTCAGGAGAACTGCCATGGACGGAGCCACGTACCCGGTCACCTTCTCGGTCGACTACCCGGACCGCGAGCTCAACCGCTTAACGAGTTTCTTCCGCATTTTCACGGTCATCCCGATGGCGATTGTGCTCGGCGCAGTGACCGGCAGCGATGGCTGGCAGTGGACCTTTCACAACGGGGTTGCCGGGGCGGCCGCAGGCGCGGGCGGACTGCTGTTCTTCGGCCCGCTGCTCATGATTGTCTTCCGGCAGAAGTACCCGCGCTGGTGGTTCGACTGGAACCTCGAGCTGCAGCGGTTCATCAGCCGGGTGCTGGTCTACCTCGCGCTGATGGACGACAACTACCCGTCAACCGACCAGCACCAGTCGGTCCATCTCGACTATCCGTATCCGGATGTCGAGACTGACCTCAACCGGTGGCTGCCGCTGATCAAGTGGTTTCTGGCCATCCCGCACTACATTCTGCTGTTCTTCCTTGACATATTCACGGTGCTGGTGGTGGTCGCGGCGTGGTTCGCCGTCGTGCTGAGCGGGCGCTATCCCCAGGACCTGTTCCAGTTTGTCGAGGGGGTCGCGCGCTGGCACAACCACGTCATCGCGTACGCCTTCACCCTGGTCACCGACGAGTACCCCCGCTTCGGCTTCGCTGCCTGAGGCGGATTCCCTGCGGGTTGTCCCTGGGTTCCGTGCTCAGGACGGAACGGGGCCGGAGGGCTGGCTGCCGTCTTCTCCCGTAACCGCGTTTCCGCGGGGCGGCCCGGGCTGTTATCCGGCCGCGGGGACGACGTCGTGATCGAGGGAGGTGTCGTCGAGCCGGAACGCCCTGATATCGGGAATGCGGCCGTCGCGCATCTTGGCCACCCAGTCCGGATCGCCGATCTGGC
>Ga0123355_10004444_pt1 | contig 20393 bp, 11 predicted proteins | sample TergutEmb28metaG_3_FD_89872 | JGI IMG/M metagenome (GOLD analysis project Ga0123355, IMG submission 89872) | Embiratermes neotenicus P1 segment gut microbial communities from Petit-Saut dam, French Guiana - Emb289 P1 | ecosystem: Host-associated > Arthropoda: Insects > Digestive system > Gut ...
GGAAGAAAAAATCAATGTATAACGAAAGAATCAACTACTATTATGGTATAAAAAAAGGCTGCGGGAGTTTCCTCCGGCAGCCCTTTCGTTAAAAAACCACTTAGTTTAGAGAACCGGACCAACCGGTGCGCTTTCAAGTGTATTGCTGGCAAGCAGACGTGATACCACAACTCGAATCTCGTTGCCTATATCGGCATCAACTACTGTGTATGTCGCTCCCGTTTGTCCTGTGATCGTTGTCCACGATCCGCCTGTCCCTCGCTGCCATTCGAACCTAAAAGCTCCAACGCCGCCTGTAATTCCGGCTGTACCGGCAGTGAGTACTGTGTTTACCGATACAGAGGGAGTCTCATAAGTTATAGTTGGAGTACCAACTAAGGGGGTAGCCTGCGGCATTATCAAGAGACCATTCAAAACTTCTATATTGACGTCAAGAGTTACTAATTCACCTTCCATGTTCCAGTTACCGGGAATAGGATCACCTGTAAATGTACCATATTCAACTGCACCGGCGGCTATGTTTAATGACGCACCCGCAGGAGCTGTGTTTCTAAGAGCTTGTGCCGCATCTGTGCCATGAATAAGAGCAGTATGTAAGCGAGTAGTCCCGGCATTGTTCATTATACCGCCGCCTGAAGTAGCTGCCGTATTGCCATGAATTTCCCCACCGAGCATATGGAACATACCGGCTGCCGCATTTTGCATTACACCGGCACCAAACGCTGCGTTATTACCGGAGATTTCCCCATCCGTCATGTTGAAAGTACCGCGGTTTTCTACACCGCCGCCCTGAGCGGCAGTATTGCCGGAGATTTCTCCGTCTGTCATGTTGAATGCAGATGTTGCAATGTTAATAGACACACCGCCTCCATGAGTCCCAGCGGTATTGTCATAAATACGCCCATAAACCATATTAAACGTGGAATTAGCTGCAGCATGAACGCCGCCGCCGCTGGTCGCCGCAATATTGCCAAATATCTCTCCGCCATTCATATTGAATGTGCCGGGAGCAGCAACAGCACCGCCGCCAAAACTCACTCCGCCGCCATGGGTCGCGGATTCATTGTTGAAGATTCTTCCGCCGTTCATGGTAAATATTGAGTGATTATTCATATGAACGCCACCGCCATGCCTTGCGAAATTGTCGAAAATTTCCCCGTCATGCATGGTAAAGGTATTAGGAGGGTTAACACGGGTTCCTGTATGGACACCGCCGCCGCCTTGAGCCGAAGTTGAAGTTTCCGGGGCTGTATTGCCGGAGATTCTTCCATTCCACATGACAAAATCGCCTGCATTAAGCACTCCGGGAGCCATTCCCGAGTTCCCGTCTCTAACAGTATTATTGGTAATTTCTCCATTGTGCATGATAAAAGTGGGCATAATACCAATTGGAGCATTATTATTTGCCACGCCGGCAGAATTCGACCAAGAACGGTTGCCGGTGATTATTCCATTGTGCATGATGAAGGTGTGATTATTTCTCACCCCACCGGTGCTCCCGACATTACCTCTGTAACCGCGATTATTGGAGATTAACCCATCGTGCATGGTAAAATAACCTACATTGCGCACACCTCCGCCGGATAGAGCGTTATTATTTGAGATTGACCCATCGTGCATAGTGAAAATAGAGGGAACCCTCACTTCGGTTACGCCGGAGCCGATAGCCATTCCGGTATGTATACCGCCGCCATTATCATTTGCTTCATTACCGGAAATTTCCCCATATTTCATGGTGAATTCCGCAGGAAATTCTACACTGCCAATGTTAAGTATACCACCACCTTGTAAAGAAAAATTGTTGTATATTTTACCGCCTTCCATTATGAAAACGCCGTCATTAAAAACACCGCCGCCGCCATGAACCGCAATCGAGCCTATAGATCCCAACACTTCATTGTTGGAGATATATCCGTTTCGCATTATAAAAGTTCCGCCCACAGCCACGCGTACACCGCCGCCCTGTGTATGGAAAGGAGAGCGAACACCGCCTGCATGAGTAAAGGGAACCGTGTTGCTGTTATCTGTTATACGCGCGCCTGTATCCAATACAAGTGTTCCATCCGCATCAACTGTGATTAATGCCCCACCTGTGTTGTTTTGGAGACCTCGTACAACAAGATTTTGTTCAAGCGCTAAAGTAACGTCTTTACCAACTGTGAATATTTGACCCGGCTCACCAAGGGACAGCTCGCCACCGGGAGTTCCCCTTCTGATGGAAACTTCAATTTCTACACTGGGAAAGTCCTCGCTAAAATCCAATACATGAGGAAAAAGCGATTCGTAACCATGCGCGTATATCTCAAATTTCGTCTCACCTGCTTCAAGTAAAGCAGGTATTCTGGAAAGTTGAGTAGCAACACCTACTACTTCAATTGTAAGGACTTTGTAGACTTCTTCAGAACCGCTTCCAAGCGCTGTTACAACCACTCTTGCAACACCGTCAGCTAATGCGTTTATTTGAACAGAATCTCCGGTAATCATGGAAAGTCCGTTTATGTTGATAAACTCGCCGTCTTTTTCGTCATATAGTTCCCAAAGCAATGTTTGAACTGATGCATTTTCAGGCATTGTACTTGCCACAAGCGTAACTGATTGTCCCAAATATACAGAAAACTCATCATCTATGCTTATGTCGACTACCAATTCCGGAGCCGGAGCCGGCGTCCCTTCTTCTCCCTCGCCGCCTATCGGACCCATCGACCCTTCACAGCCGCCAAATATTATTCCAATCATCGCAGAAAATGCGATAACCAACCAAAATTTATGTATCTTTTTCATAAAAATTCCTTTACTGACGTATTCTAGCTAATACTGACATAGCCGATTCTGCGATTAAAGCCTCATCTTCAGCTTCAGCGACAACACTTTCAGGTATTACATTCGCAAAAGAGCCTGAAAAGAAAAGAGCGGACAAAGGAGCGATTACAGTTATTGTGTTTTCGCTTGCGGCTAAATCACCTATCCTTTCCCAACCTGTTGAAACACCCGACGCAGCAAATCTCCCGTATTGAGCCGCACCAACACCTGTAATAGGCGCTGCGATTGAGAGTGCAGATCCGCCGTCCTCAGCATGGTTTCTGAGTCCTTCTGCTACAGCTCCTTCATCACCGTGAATAGTCCCATTTACTACACGTAAAACAGCAGTTGCGCCATTATGGTGGATTCCGCCGCCAAAAGTGGCTGCAGTATTACCGGAAATTGTTCCATTGTGCATATTAAAGAAACCCGGGTTATTTACTCGTACGCCGCCTCCGGTGGAAGCAGACTCATTGCCGATGATTTCTCCGCCAAGCATATTAAATACGCCATTGTTAAAAATCATTACTCCGCCGCCGCCTTGAGTAGGCATAATACCAAGAGAGTCATTTCCGGAAATTGATGTTCCGGCAGCCATGTTTATTACAGAGGGTGCCCCGGCAACTCTTGCACCGCCGCCCATAGCCCTAGCAGTGTTGTTGTAAATTGTCCCTCCGTTAAAATTAAAAGCAGCAATAACAGTTGTGCTGGCAACATTTACCCCGCCGCCTAAGCTTGCGTTATTGCCGGAAATCAATCCATTGTTAAAATTGAATGTACCGGCTAGAATATTAACAGCACCGCCATCAGTTCCGGCAAAATTGTCTAATAGCTGCCCGTTCTGTACGGTAAAAACCCCTTCACCTTGCACATCGACTCCACCGCCGCGAGCAGCAGAATGATTACCGGAGACAACGCCATTTATCATAGTAAAAATCGAACCGGCTCCAACAACCAGTCCGCCGCCGCCACCGGTGCCAAGAGTTGTAGAATTACCGTATATTGTACCTCCGTGCATATTAACATTACCGCCCAGAGTGACAACTCCGCCGCCAAACAGTGAAGCAACATTAGCGGAAATTATTCCGCTGTGCATAATAAATTCACCTTCATTTTGTATACCGCCGCCTTGCCTGGAAACATTTTCAAAAATTAAGCCGTCATTTAAAGTAAAAGTGCCGGAATTGATCAGACCGCCGCCGAATGAACCGGCAGAAGCGATTGGGATGATAGAGCTATTGCGTGTAAGTATTCCATTATTCATTGTAAATTCGTTGAAATTGGCTACACCTCCGCCAAAATTCCCGGTATTACCAGAAATAATTCCGTCATCCATTATCATCAAGCCACTATTATTTACACCGCCGCCAATGAAGCTGGAATTGCCGGAGATAACACCATCCAACATGAAAAAAGTGCCATGCTCTTCTACACGCACACCGCCGCCTTGGTACTCTTCCAGAAGAACACTAACATTATTAGTATTACCGGTAATGCTTGAGCCTTCGCTCATAATTAAGACAGCATAATCTTGCACCAATACAAGCGGACGATTGTTGCCGGCTATACCCTGCAAGGTAACATTTTCGAGAACTAAGCTAACTCCCCTGCCCAATGTAAAAAGTGAACCAAGGTCATTAACAGACAAAGTAGAAACAGGATCGCTTCTTATTACAACTGTAACCATTGTTGCAGTCACGGTATCGGGAAAGTCAAAATCAAGCACCTGAGGAGAAAGCGACTCATTTCCGCGCACTGTAAATTCAAATGTTGCCGGAAGCGCTGTTCCTGCAACTCTTGCTTCCAAGCCGCTTAACTGCGTTGCAAGACCTTCTACAGTTACTGTGACGATTGCCTGTACCGGGTCTGCCCCGCCGCCAAGTGCGGTTACTACAATTTGAGCTTTACCTTCGCTAAGACCTGTTACCACAACAGATTGTCCGCCTATAGAAGATGTTCTGCCTCCGGAGGTTGGCGCTCTGTCAAGTCTCAAAATCTCGCCTGCAGCGTCATCATAAAGCTCCCAAACCAATCTCTGAACCATGGCGCTTGAGTTTACTTCTGCGGTAAAAGTATTTCTAACGCCAAGAACAACAGTCGCCTCAGAATTATCCGCATTCAAATCTACCACTACATGATATTGGCCGCCCGACCCCGTCTCACCACGCGGCCCCTCCGGTCCTTCTACACAGGCACTAAACATTAGCCCTGTTATCAATATAGTTATTAAAAATTTATATATTTTGTTCATATAAGCTCCTTATTCCGGTATTCTTTTTATCAAAGACATATCAAATGTTGCTTGTCTTTCGTCTTCTTCAACAGCCGGCACAAACGCAGGTGTAATATTACCAGCAGCACCATAGGCACTTGCCATTCTGCCTCTGGCAGAGTTCATATCACCGGCTACAACGTCGATAGTGTCATGGCTAGAACCAATTCCATTACCTGTAGACAGCAGATCACCTGCAGGTGTCCACTCAGAAGTTGGATCGCCTGCAACATCAAAAGAACCGTATTGAGCAGCACCAATTCCTGCAAGAGCGGCTAATATCGCCATAGACGAACCTGTGGGAGCTGTGTTTCTAAGTCCTTCGGGTGACGCTGTGTTGCCGTAAATAGTACCTTCTTCTATGCGTACCCTGCCGTTATGGCCGCCAGCATGAAAAATCCCGCCGCCTTGTCCGCCTGTATTTACCGCACCGGCAATGTTGCCGGAGATTGTTCCTCCAAGCATATTAAAGGTTCCGGCAAGTCCAGCAGCAACAGTAGCAGAGTGAATCCTAACTCCGCCGCCATGCATATTTGAAGTATTACCGGAGATTTCTCCGTCGAACATATTGAAAGTTCCTTGAACAAAAACTCCGCCGCCGCCTTGAGTCACACCGGACGCACCAACAAAATTGTCGGAAATAACACCACCATGCATATTAAATGTAGTAGCGGCATTAGCATGATTAACACCTACCCGTACACCTCCACCGCCGTTATTTGCGTTAGCTGGAGTGCCTGTAGCATTAGCTGTAGTAGAATTTCTTACAATTTTTCCGTCATACATAGTAAAGGTTGCCGGAAAGTGCACTATACCACCTGCCGTCGAAATATTACCTCTGGCTATAACAAAAACTCCGCCGCCGCCGGCACTATTAAGAACTGTTGTACTGTTATCGGAAATTATTCCGTCATGCATGGTAAATGTACCGCCGGAAACTCTAACGCCTGCTCCTTCCCAACCGGAACGATTGTTGGAGATTTCGCCATCCCACATTATAAATGTGCCGCCATCTTCCACAGCAACCGCACCGCCATTAGTAGATGCACTTCCGGAGATAACTCCGGTATGCATAATAAAAGTGCTGCCAGTACCGCCAACAAGAACAGCGCCGCCATGCTCATTGGAAATTTCATTGGGAGTTCTGTTATCGATTAGATTTCCACTGTGCATGGTAAATTCACCGCCAGCAGAAATAATCATAGCACCGCCGTTCACTCTGGCAAAATTGTTAGAAATTGTAGAGTTATGCATTTCAAATATCCCTTCGTTGTGTACTCCGCCACTGGCATTTTCTGATGTATTTGCTGTTATTAATCCGTCGGTCATAGAAAAAGATGCGTTATTCATAATGCCGCCGCCAAATGCGCTGCTTGTAGCTATAACATTATTAGTTCCAAGTAAAAATAAAGGAATACTAAGAGCTGAATTTCCTGCGACTGTTCCGCCAGTCATGGTAAAGGTACCTTCGTTTAAGACTCCTCCGCCCCATGCACTTGAATTGCCGGAGATTTGTGATCCCGCATTCATTATTAAACTTCCGCCTTCGTTAATGCGCACACCGCCGCCCATATGAGGACTGTTTTCTTCCCATGTAGCCGCAACAATTGGAATGGTATTGGCATTGCCGGTAATTTCAGATCCGGCATTCATAGTCAATCTGCCGCCGTCATTAACTACTACCAATGGGCGTGTATTGTCAGGTCTGCCTCTTAAGGTAACATCTTCTAATATAAGGTGAACACCTTTGCCCACTGTAAACATTGAGCCAAGATCATTTACGGATAACACAATATTTGGATCGTCCATTGTTACAACAACAGTAACTTGTGTTGTATTGGTATCAAAACCAAAATCCAAAACTACAGGCGCAATTGCTTCGTTCGCAAAAGCAGTAAATGTAAAAGTTTCGGGAAGAGTTGCAGCAGTTACCTTTGCGGGCAACTGTGAAAATTCTGTGGCAAGACCTTCAACTGTTATCGTGATAACTGTTTGAAATAACTCTTCACCTGAACCCATTGCGGTAACGAGTAATCTTGCCTCTCCTTCGATAAGCCCGGTTACTGCAACAGCTCTTCCGCCTATCATTGCATTCCTTGCCGAAAGTGCCCGATGAATTCTAATAATTTGACCATCGACTTCTTCGTCATAAAGCTCCCAAAGAAGTGTCTGAATTACCGCGTCTTGGTTCACCTCTCCTGTAAAAATTGTGGGAACACCAAGAACTACCGTTACTTCCGCATCCCCTGCGTCAAGGTCTACTACACGCCAATCCGACGCGTCACCCGGTCTGCCATCCGGCCCCTGCGGCCCCATCGGTCCTTCGCAACCGATTAACAAAAAAAATGTTATCGCAAAAACAGCGATAACTCCGAACAGTTTGGATTTCTTATTCATAGAAACTCCTTGTATTGTTTATCCTGCAATCAGGCGGGATGACGCATGGCTCAAGTACACACCTTGCGATGTGTGACACGGCACATAGACAATCAACCCTCTTACTAATATAAATGTCGTAATTCGGAAAAAAAATCAATAGTTTTGGGAAAAAAAAGGCTGTCCACTTATTCCGCAGACAGCCTTTTTGTTTTGATGTTATCTGAAATTGTTTAATCTTATATCAAATCGCCGTCTTTTACCTCAATTGTGATGTTAGAGTTGCCCAAATCAGCATTCGTAGTATCCGGAGTGAAAACACCTTCGTTGTCAAACGTACCACGTTGTGCGCCTGTAGCCGCTGTTGCCCGGAAAAGCGTATCAAAAGCAAAAGCGGTCTCTGCAGCAGTCGTATTTCGAAGGTTTGTATCTGGTTCATCACTGCCGTAGATAATACCATCGCTTATTTGGAAAAGACCGTTTGTCAGAACAAGCACGCCGCCGGCGGAATTGCCTGCAGCTGCCGATGCCAACGAATCGGAATGGTTGCCGGAAATGGCGGCATTTACACCACGCATATTAAAGAATGCATTTCCGCCGCCAATACGTACGCCTCCGGCAGATGCTGTATTTGTAGTATTGGTAGCTTGATTACCGTGGATAGTCCCATCAAACATATTAAATATAGTTTGATTAGTCGCAGTACCTGCAGCCATAGTCACACCGCCGGCACTTGTAGCCCCGCTTGAAGTGTTGTCTGATATTTCTCCGCCATTCATGTTAAATCTTCCGCCAGCAGCCAAAAACACACCGCCGGCGCTTGTGGCTCCAGTTGCGGTATTGCCGGTGATTTTTCCAGAGTTCATGTTAACCGTACCGGGGTTTCCGGCAGTGCCAGCAACATGGACACCGGCACCGGTACCACCGACAGCGGTATTATCCGAGATTGTTCCACCGTACATATTAAGTGTACCGCCTGCGTTCACACGCACACCACCGCCCAAGTTAACGGCAGTTGCAGAGGTATTATTGTTACCGGTAATTACCGATCCTGCGTTCATCCGCAAAGTCCCGCCGTTTTCGACTCGGACTAAGTGCCAAATGTTGCCCGCAAGCCCCGTACCGTCACGTCCCTGCAGCGTAATGTAATCATCAAGTACAAGGGTAACACCGGCAGGAACCACAAAGAGACTTCCTTGATTTGCAGCTACAGCTTCGCTTGGCAAGGTGATATTTCGCCTGGTACCAGCAGCACTGCTTCTAAGAGTAATTGTAATCCCGGTTCTGCCGGCAGGCAATGTTGGCGCCGATGTTAGTGCCACAGGAAGGTCGGGATGAAGGGTATCATTGCCGGATATGTAGATGGGGTACGATTGACCACTCTGTGCAAAAGCTCTCAGCCACGCCAACTGATTTGCAATATCTCCGGTTCTTGGAGGAGTATCCAAATTTCCGTTGTTTAATACACTTATTGTGTGGTTGCTAGTGAATAATTCTCCTTCTTCTGTCCATACGTCGCCTGTGAAAGTGCCATGATGAACAAAATTATTAGCGCCGGGGGTTATAAACAACGCAGCACTCACAGCTCCGCCGGTGGATCTGGATACATTGGCAGTACCCTCAACCGCATCAACACCGTAAATAGTTCCGCCGCCTATACGAACGAATATTTGACCGGCTCCTGCAGCACCTGCGGCAGTAAACACACCGCCGCCATGCAAGCCCGCTGTATTACCCCTGATATATCCGCTGCGCATATCAAACCTGCCGCCATTGGCAATATTGACAGCAGCCCCATTAGCAGCAGCATGAGTTACTGTAACAGCAGTATCGATAGTGTTACCTGATATTATTCCACCGTCAAGGATAAAGGTTCCTTGATTTGCTACACGCACAGCACTGCCGCCTTCGGCTACCACAGGAGTCGCTCCGGTACCGGTAGCTCTGTTAACATTACCTGTAATCATCGAACCTTCTCTCATGATAAAGGTACTGCCAGCACCGTCTACACGCACCAGTTGAGTGACGTTGTCCGGACGCCCCTGCAATATGATGTTCTCCAGCTCAAGAGTAACTCCTCCAAGCACTCTAAAATGGTGTCCAACATCGTCAAGTGATACAGTACGCTGTCCGCCTATACCACGAATAATAATTCTGGTGTTTCTGGCGGGCAGGTTTGTAGCAGTAACGGGAACACCGGCAGATACCGGAGGAATCGTTTGGTCTTCGTTTATTTCGACAATATATGTTTCTCCAGCGGCTGCAAAAGAGTGCAACCATAGAAGTTGTATGTCCAGATCTCCGGCTCGTTCCGGACGCATAGAAACACCATCTTCTATACGTATAGTGAAACTGGAGTTGGATAAATCACCTTCATCGTCAAAATCTCCATTATTATCAAAAAATCCATATTGGGTTGTATGGTCGCCGCCAACAGATAACGACGCAAAACTTGCAGCATTGTTTCTAAGCCCCCCTGCTTCCAGCTCGTTTCTGCCGTAAATAACACCGTTTTCGATGAAGATTGCGGCTGCCCAGTTACGAATTCCGCCGCCGTCTCTGGCAGTATTGCCAAAGATTATTCCGTCATGCATATAAAATGCAGTGTCAGCACCGTCAAGTGTAGCACCAGCACCATCAATGTGCATACCACCACCCAAATTCATTGCGGTATTATTGGAGATTTCTCCGCCAAACATCGTGAAAGTACCTCTGTTGTCAATTCCTCCGCCGTTATGTTCCGCTTCATTACCAGAGATCACTGCGCCATCATCCATAGAAAATTCGGATCTAATGTTGATGCGTACACCGCCGCCATGGGAAGCTTCGTTATCAGAGATTTCTCCGCCATGCATATTAAAGGTACCGTTGTTAAACACTCCTCCGCCAAGGCTTTGGGTGATATTTTTGGAAATTTCCCCGCCATGCATATTAAACGTACCATTATTATGTACGCCTGCGCCTGCTCCCAAAGTTGTCGATGTGGTATAAACAGCAGTTGCAACATTGCCGGTAATCACTGCGTCATCGTGCATTTCGAAAACTGCACCTGCAGCTACATGAACTCCTCCGCCTCGTAAAGCTGTGTTGCCGGAGACTTGCCCGGCGTTCATGGTAAACGTACCGCTGTTTACACGTACACCGCCGCCTATGCCCGGAATACCTGTAGCATTGTTTACGTTACCTTTGATTGCAGAACCTTCGTTCATTTCCAGATTACCGCCGTCAACTATGACAAGGGCATTCCCCGTGTTTGCTGCCCTTCCCATCAATGTAATATTATCCAATGTAAGGGTTACACCTTCGCCCAGCGTAAACATGGCGCCGGGATCGGCAAGAGTAATGGTGTCACTGTATGTTTCGCGGCTTTTCAGAGTAATCTCGATATTCTCTCCGTCAAAACACAGTAGATTAGGTCTGAGCGTCTCATTAGCAACCACTGTAGTTAAATCAATTGACTGCGGCAGCTCATCCATTTCCAGCAGATCGGCAATTTGCAAACCAATACCGTCAACTCTTACCGTGATAACACTCTGTATAGTGCCGCTGCCGCCAAGTGCGGCAACAACAATTCTTGCCTCTCCGCTGAAATCTGCAGTAACCACAATAGAATTTCCGGTTACAGAACCGGAACTTGACGCAGAACCCGGTCTGCGAATACTTAAAAATTCGCCGGATTCCTCATCAGGAAATCCCCAAATTAACGTTTGAACAATTGCGGTTGGCGGGTTTACCGCAGCCGAAAAGCTAAGTGTTTCTCCGTGAACCATATTAACAAGAGAATCTTCACCCACTGTGAATTCCAATTCCAGCACTTGATCCGGCCTTTCCTGTTCATGGACGGTATCATCACAACTGATGAACACTAATACTATCATCGCGAAAACCGCGATTATCAATTTAAATGTTTTGTTCATATAAAAACTCCTTAATCAGTGGTTATGGTCTTATCAAAACGCCGTCAGCCACTTCTATTGTTACGTCGCTGAACGTTAAATAACCTTGAGAATCCCAAGTATCACCTGTAAATGTTCCATGCTGGGCCCTAGCCGCACCGGCTATAGATAATGCGTTATGGGTTTCTGCCCAATTTCTAAGTGCGATAGCTACTTCTCCGCCATGAATTGTCCCGTTGACCATGCGGAGAGTATGGTTACCAGAACTGATACGTATACCGCCGCCGAAAGTTTCAGCCACATTACCGGAGATATAACCATCAAGCATTGTAAAGTAGCTTGGTCTGTCTTCAGCAGAGCCGGCAGTGAAAAACACTCCGCCGCCTTCTCTGGCTGTATTGCCGGTGATTGATCCGTTATGCATTGTAAACCTGTTGGTGTGGCTTGCACGTACACCGCCGCCATTATTAGCGGTTGTATTACCAGAAATTAATCCGCCGTACATTGTAAATGCAATATAATTTGTCGGCCCGTCAAAACCTGCAAAAAGAAACACTCCGCCGCCGCCATGACCAGTTGCATCGCCAAAAGCAGTGTTAAGGATGATTGCCGCTCCGTCATGCATATTGAGTCTGGCACTATTCCCCGCAAGATATACACCGCCGCCTGAAAAAGCTCTATTGTCGTAAATAAGCCCTCCATAAAAATTGAAAGTGGCAAACGTCACAGCATGCACACCACCGCCGTTTCCTGCAGAATTACGCCAACCGGCATAATTGCTGGAGATCTCTCCCCCCCGCATAGTAAACACAGCCGGCAGAATTTCATTACCTTGAAGACGCACACCGCCGCCTTCCAATCTGGCGATATTGCTGGTGATTTCTCCGCTCTCCATAATAAACAAACCTCCGGCAACAACACCTACGCCGCCGCCTTGGAAAGCTTCATTACCGGAGATTGTCCCGCCGTCAAGGATGAAAGTACCGCCATTTTCTACAAATACAGCGCCGCCAACAGCAAGTATAGCGACCGAATCTTCCACCCTTGATAATCTATTGTTATTACCGGAAATCATTGATCCCGCACCCATTTCAAACGTACCGCCGCTTTCCACCACTACTAAGGAACCTTCGAAGTTATGGCTTACACCGTACAAAGCAACACCTTCCATTATCAGCGTAACTCCGTCCCCAACTGTAAACATATGGCCAAGATCAGCACCAAGAGAAAGTGCCGCACCCGGCGCACCTGCTGACAAAGTAAGCTCAACTTCTCTGCCGCCAAAATACAAAACTTGAGGCTCAAGGCTTTCTACACCGTGCGGAGCATATACCTCTATGGTAAATTTTGCGTCATCGCTTGGATCTAAAGCGGCAACTTTATCCGGCAATGCGGCAAAACGAGTATTAATACCCTCTACAGAAATTGTAATGACGGCGTTGATAGTATTTCCTCTACTACCAATAGCTGTCACCATTACATCTGTTTCCCCTTCATTGAGCCCTGTTATTGTTACAGAGTTACCGGTCATCATTGACATTCCCGGGATAAATGTAGGACTCCTGCCAATACTTAGAACTTGAGAGCTGGTATCATACAGCTCCCAGAGCAGCGTCTGAATTAGCGCATCTCCCGGATAAAGAGTAGGGGTAATTGTAACAAATTGCCCAACAAACAAGTCTACTTTAGTATTTGGTACATTCATGTCCAAAACAATTTCGTATTCAAGCTCTACAGGTAAAACCTCTTCGCAGCTTGTAAAAATAAACCCAACCATCAATACAATGGTTAGAAAAAACAACAAATTATTTTTCATATATAAACTCCTTAAAACAGCTTTACTGCTGTAACTGTGCTTGCTGCTGCAATGCCCTTCTGAATGCCGACACATCAACATTTTCGGATTCGGGCAGTACAAGCTCTGAATGTCCAACGCTTTCAAAAGCGCCCATCGAACTTGAACGTCCGGAAGCGCTGATTTCAGCGTATGTAATAACATTGTGTCCTGTTGTAAGATTTTTTGTAAATGCATAGGTTTCGATTGCAGGCTCAACAATCACATCACCAGAATGATTATAAATTCTCATTTCAAAATCCCATTCCCGGATAACCGAATGAACATTAAAAAGCACTACACCAGAAGCCGGAATCAGACGCGGAGCGCCAAGAGCAGTCCAATTGCCCGGAGTTGATTCTACCCATAGCCTTACAGCATAATCTACATAATCAGTTAGGCCTGTAATTGTAAGGGTTAAACTTGGAGACATTAATTGACCGTCGGTTACACTTATAGTGAAGCCGGTAGATATTATTTGACTGCCAACAAGAGGACTTTGACCGGGAATAAAAGTAGTACCGGAGAATGTCCCGTGTTGGGTTGTACCGCCATCATTAAATAATGCCGCATTTGTGCCTGCTAAGTTTCCGTCAGCTCCGGCAAAATTTGGATGACCAAAAATTGTTCCGCTGCTTATTCGTACAGTGCCGCCAGGATTATCGATACCGCCGCCAAAAGACGCTGTATTGCCGCGAATTACACCACCATGCATATTAAAGGTTCCAAAAAAATTAGCCAAACCGCCACCGCCGTCTCCGGCAACATTGCCGGATATTTCTGTTGCTGCGCCGTGCATATTAAAAACACTGTTAGGCGTGTTAAACACACCACCGCCCTCGCGTGCAATGTTAGCAGATATGCTTCCATTAAGCATTGTAAAGACACCTTCGTTGAGTACACCTCCGCCCAAAGGAGGACCGGTAAAATCACTCGGAGTATCCCCTACTGCGGTGAAACCTTCATTTTCTGAGATCGTTCCGTTTTCCATGACAAATACTGCATGAGGACGCACATATACACCGGAGCCGCGATTGGCACGATTGTTTATAATTCCTCCATTTCGCATGGTAAACGACCCTAAGTTAAATACACCGCCGCCAAAATGGCCGGAATTTCCGGAGATTTCTCCGCCGTTTAAAAGAAGAGCCCCGCCTGTTTCTACCCGTATACCACCGCCCTGAAGGTTAAGAAGGACTGTAGGCTCAAATGGGACGGTATTGATATTGTTCTTAACTCCGGAACCTTGGTTCATAACAAAAGAACCTCCGCCAAGCACTACAACCAAAGCACCCTCGTCGTTGTCGCTCACACCGTATAAGGTAACGCCGTTCAGCGTAAGGGTAACTCCTTGGCCTATTGTAAACAAATTACCTGCCTCAAGAAGGGTTAAAGAATCACCCTCTGTTTCGCTGGTAATAACGATTTCAATTTCTTCTCCGTCAAAATATAAAACCTGAGGGCCTAATGTTTCATTGGAAATTACCGTTGGAATAACGTACCTCGCAGGCAGATCTTCTCTTCTTCGCAGTTGTTCAAGCTGCCAAGAAACATCATTAACCGTCATATTGATAACCGTTGAGACCGGTTCGGCTCCGCTGCCTATCGCTGTAACGATAACTTTCGCTTCTCCTCCACGCAACCCGGTTACCATAACAGAATTTCCGCTTACTATAGGGAAATCTCCTCCGGGAATTAAATTAGATTCATTTGGAACGATACTAAGGCTTAGTTTTTCGGCAGAATCGGCATCATATAGTTCCCACAACAAATTGCCGACTGACGCATTAGAAGGGCGTGCTGTTGCTGTAAGGATTTCCGAGCTGCCGCGATTCATGGAAAAAGCGGCCTCCCCTACAGTTATGTCCACAACCAGTATCGGCCGTCCATCCGGCAGTGTCTCTTCACAACCGGCTAACAAAAAAAATGTTATCGCAAACACAGCGATAACTCCGAACAGTTTGAATTTCTTCATAGAAACTCCTTTCATTGTTTATCCTGCAATCAGGCGGATTATCATGCATGACACAAGCCCAAATCACTCGTGAGACATCAGGCAGGCAAGGCATAACAAAAAATAATCCTCTTTAAATAAAAAATATCCATTTAGGAAGAAAAAATCAACCTGCTTCAAGCACTTAACGAAAAATCTGCGATAAAACCAACTGCACCAAACTGGCAATGACAATCACAAAAATCCCTGCAAAAAGGTATCTGTATGCCATGTCCCTTTTTGCTCTATGCCGCCGAAAAAAACGTTCTTCTAACGTAGAGTGATCTGTGAGTTTGTCGGTTTTTATGTTAACAGGAAGAAACATACGAATAAAAGAAAAAAGTATAACCGCAGAGCCGGCAAGAAAGTTTGCGTTAAAAATATAGGCAAAAGGGCGGCTCAAAAATACACCGTACAGAAACGCCGCAAGAGAAGCGGCGAGTATTATCCACAGAGAAAGTGTTAAAATATTTTTAAAGCGTTTCATTTTACCAGATGGCAGGCGCACAAACGTTTAGTACCGTCAGCTCCCTCACCAACTTGACGCAGCTCAGGCGTAGTGTCTTTGCACATATCCATTCTGGCAAAACAGCGATTGTAAAACCGGCAGCCTGACGGCGGATCGATGGGGCTTGGTACATCGCCTTCCAGAATGATACGCTCACGCTGCCTGTCGACATCGGGAATGGGAATTGCGGACAAAAGCGCCTTAGTGTATGGGTGCAAAGGGTCTGCAAAAATCGATCTGTAGTCAGACAGCTCTACGATTTGACCAAGATACATGACGGCGATGTTGTCGCTGACGTGTTTCACTACGCTTAAATCGTGGGAAATAAACAAATAAGTGAGGGCGAAATCCCGTTGCAAATTGTCCATAAGATTGAGGATTTGCGCCTGGATTGAAACATCCAAAGCGGATACAGGCTCGTCTTGCACAATAAACTTGGGTCTCAGGGCAAGGGCACGGGCGATACCGACACGCTGTCTTCTGCCGCCGTCAAGTTCGTGGGGGTAGGCATTTTCAAGCCGGTCGGCAAGCCCTACAGTTTCCATCAAGGTGTGAACCTGCTTGTACAAATCAGCGCCGTTTTTGGCTTTTTTGTTGATTTTTAACGGCTCGGCAATTATTTCAAAAACGCTCATACGAGGATTCAGCGAGGCAAAAGGGTCTTGGAAAACTATTTGCATATCCTCACGCAGTCTGCCCATTTTTGCCCGGTCGTATTTTAAAATGTCCTCGCCTTCAAACAGTATTTGACCGCCGGAAGCTTCGATCAGGCGCAAAATCACACGGCCTATGGTGGATTTCCCGCAGCCCGATTCCCCAACCAGCCCAAGAGTCTGCCCTTTGTTTATATGAAAACTTACATCATCTACAGCATGAAGCATACCGGCTTTTGTTTTAAAATACTTTTTTAGATTTTTGACTTCTAACAATGCATTGTTTTGGAGTTTTTCTGTCATCGTGAAACCTCCCGTGCACATTTGTGACATCGTACAAAATGCGTATCGGTAATGGCAGTCTGAGGCGGAGCTTTCAAAGTACATTCAGGCATAACGTCTTCGCACCTTGGATGGAAAGGACAGCCAGTCGGAAGGCAACGAGGGTCAGGCATAAGCCCCTTGATTGGCCGTAAGTTATCAACATCGCTGTGAACATCCGGCAGCGAATTAAAAAGCCCGATTGTATACGGGTGTTTTGGGTTTTTGAACAATTCATGTTTTTCAGATTGTTCCACGATACTGCCGGCGTACATTATGGCAACTTTGTCGCAAATATCCGCAACAATGCCAAGGTCGTGAGTTATCAGAATCATCGAAGTATCATACTCGGTTTTAAGATCACGCATGAGCTGCAAAACCTGAGCCTGAACTGTCACATCAAGCGCAGTAGTAGGTTCATCGGCGATCAATAACATGGGATTACAGGCAAGCGCCATCGCAATAACAACTCTTTGCCTCATTCCGCCGGAAAACTGATGAGGGTATTCCTTCACACGGTCACGATTAATCCCCACTTTTGCAAGGGCATCTTCTGCTTTTGCAAGAGCCGCCGACGCTGGAATCTTTTCGTGGAGCAAAATCACTTCGGCAACCTGATCCCTCACAGGAATTACAGGGTTCAAACTTGTCATAGGATCTTGAAAAATCATCGAAACCTTGTTTCCACGAATTGAACGCATCTCTTTCTCGGAAGCCCCGGTAAGTTCCCTGCCGTCAAGCCAGATTTCTCCCCCGGTAATCTTCCCCGGCGGATTAGGCACAAGCCGTAAAATCCCAAGCGCAACGGTAGTCTTTCCTGCCCCGGTTTCCCCAATCAACCCAAGCGTCTCACCCTTCTCCAGTTTCAGGTTAAACCCATTCACAGCATGAACAGTCCCCTCATCGGTCAAGTAGCGTATTTCCAAATCACGAATATCAAGCAACGATTTATTTTCCATATATCAACCTATTTTTTAAGCTTGGGATCAAGTGCGTCTCTGAGCCCATCTCCAACCAAATTGATCGCAAGCACAACTGTCATGATGGCAAGACCGGGAAAAATAACCATGTGCGTATAGTCACGGATAAAACGCCGACCATCGGAGAGCATAAATCCCCATTCAGGTGTGGGCGGTTGAATACCAAGCCCGATAAAGCTCAATCCCGCCGCGCTGAGTATTGCGCCGGAAAGACCAAGTGTTGCCTGAACGATGATCGGAGCCAGACAATTGGGCAAAATATGCCGTGTGATGATCCTAAAATCATTTGCGCCAATCGCACGGGCGGCTTCGATAAATTCTCTTTCACGAATAGTCAATACAGCCGCACGAGTGATCCTTGTGTATCCGGGAATCGAGCCGATTCCTACAGCAATCATTACGTTGACCATTCCCGGCCCGAGAGCCGCAACTATTGCGATGGCAAGAAGTATGCCGGGAATCGAAATCATTATATCGATAAAACGCATTAGAACGTTATCCAGCCTTCCGCCGTAAAAACCGGACAGAGAACCAAGTATGAGGCCGATCAACAACCCAACCCCGACTGCGGTAAATCCAATCTGTAAAGATGTCCTTGCGCCAAAAACCACTCTGGAAAAAATATCACGTCCAAAGTTGTCGGTTCCCATGAGGTGTTGAAAACTTGGAGAGGCAAATGTGTTGCCAAGATTCTGCTCTACCGGGCTGTTCGGAGCGATCACGTTAGCAAAGATCGCCGTAAATACCAAAAGCGCCATCACTACAAGCCCAATCAATGCCGCCCAATTTCTGCGAAAACGCCGCCACACATCTTTCCATTCGTTTTGTTTTTTTTGCGGTTTTGTCTTTTGGGTTTTTTCGGTTTTTTCTATATTTTCCATTCCTGATTACCTGCTTTGATAAAAATTCGACAAAAATTTATTTGTATTGCGACCTGATTCTGGGATCAGCAAAACCGTACAAAATGTCCACAAAAAGATTGACAAAACTGAATATGACGGCGATCATCAACACACCGCCCTGAATGATGGGAAAGTCTCTTGCCGCTATTGATTGAACCATGAAACTACCGACTCCGGGTATGTTAAAAATCGTTTCGGTTAGAACGGCTCCTCCCATAAGCCCGCCAAAGGAAAGCCCGACTACAGTGATCAGCGGAATGAGGGCGTTTTTAAGAGCGTGTTTTACAATGATGGTTGATTCTTTCTGCCCCTTTGCCCATGCCGTTCGGATATAATCCTGTCTGATTACTTCCAACATTGACGAACGGGTAAACCTCATAAATTCGCCGGCAAGCGAAAGCCCGATTGTAAAAGCCGGAAGAACCCAAGCCAACGGAGTGGCAATGCCCGAAACAGGCAGCCAGCCAAGGTTCACCGAAAAAAGCAAAATCAACATAAGCCCAAGCCAGAAGTTTGGCACGGACAGGGCAATCAACCCCAAAACTGTGGCAACATTATCAAGAATTGAATTGTGCCTGATCGAGCAGGCAATTCCCATGGGTATCCCGATAAGGATTGCCACAAGAAGGCTCAAACCTGTAAGAATCGCCGTGAACGGGATACGAGCTGCAAGCTCATCGAACACAGGTCTTTGAGTAGCAAACGAGGTGCCAAGATCCAACATGGCGACTCTTGAAACATAACCCGCAAACTGAACAAGGAAGGGGCGATCCAACCCCATTTGCAGACGCAGCGCATCGACCGCCTCAACAGGCGCTCTTTCGCCCAGCAAAATCCTTGCCGGATCGCCGGGGGTGATATACACAAGCGTAAATATGATAAACATAGCGCCCAAAAGAACGGGCAAAATCATCAATATCCTACGAAAAATAAACTTATGCATCACCCGCCCTTTTTATGTTTAATTGTAAAGCTCTTCGTCAAGACCATCATCAAGCCATACTGTCCAGAAAGGATGATGTCCCGCCGGATTTATCTGAAAACCACGAACATTTGCACGAGCCGCTATTCTGGTTTCACCTTCCGTCAAGTAGATCATGGGAACTTCAGCGTGAATTAACCTTTGCGCTTCGATATACATTTCATAACGCAATGCAGGGTTGGTTTCTCTCCTTGCGGCGTCAAGAAGGCGATCAACTTCGACATTCGAAAAACGTGCATTGTTGCCGCCTTGCCCAAAACTACGAGTATGGAAAATTTCAAGACCATAGTCCGGGTCGCCGGTTACTGTTACCCAACCAAGAATGAACATCTGCTGATCGCCTCTGTCCAACATATCAAGATAGGCAGCCCATTCCAAAATACTGATTTCAAGAGTGATACCAACCCTTGCAAGCATATTCTGCGCAATTTGCGCTATGTCTATACGCCCTTGAGTTTCGTTGGTATAAATACCCACCGTAAAACCATTGGGAAAACCGGCTTCCGCTAAAAGCTGTCTTGCTCTGTCCGGGTTATACTCCTGATGAGGCAAAATATCCGCAGCCGAAGCCCAAACCACTGATGAAAGCGGCCCTCTTGCCCTGATGCCAAAACCCGAACCTACATTATCAACTATATCGTCGATATTTATAGCGTAAGCAACCGCCTGACGAACCCTCAAATCATCAAAAGGCGGTCTCTGCATATTAAAACCAATATAACTAACAGCAAGATCACGGCGTCTTAACATCTGAAGGTTCGGGTTTGACTCAACTCTGGCTATATTCTGAGGTGAAACATTTAATATCAAATCTACACCGCCAGTTTCCAGCTCAAGGAGCATTGTCTCAGCATCGTTGATATAACGTACAATAACA
>Ga0123355_10004446_pt1 | contig 20381 bp, 12 predicted proteins | sample TergutEmb28metaG_3_FD_89872 | JGI IMG/M metagenome (GOLD analysis project Ga0123355, IMG submission 89872) | Embiratermes neotenicus P1 segment gut microbial communities from Petit-Saut dam, French Guiana - Emb289 P1 | ecosystem: Host-associated > Arthropoda: Insects > Digestive system > Gut ...
GTTGCGCTAACCACGTGACACCCCTCTATCCGCAAAAGTTGGCACTAACTTCGCCTACCGGCGGCGGCCGCTCTGTCGGTATGGTTCGCTCGTGGACTAAAGCCACGGAGTTTAGTTTAGTTATATATATATATATATATACAGTGTCGATGATGAATGGAAGAGAAAATGAACGAATGAATGAGCATGTACCATTGGTGAAATTATGCTGCCCTAGTGCCATTTCGTCCACCATAAATCCTACATGAACTGATCTGAAATTGAACCAGAGCCTCCGTGGTGACAAGCCTGCTTATAACCATCTGAGCCATTGCACGGTCGGACGAGGTTACAGACCAATAAGTTTGGTCATCTCCATTGTCAAAATCCGATATACTCTGCCTAGTCTTCTCCTTCCTCTTCATCGTGTAAATTACCGACTGGGCTTCTTCTTCTCCAACTCAAAGTGCGCCTGAATCGCATTCATACAAAAGGACGAACTCCTTCGGTAGAGGATCAGAACATTATAGGAACTCTACCTTCAGAAGACAACACAATGCACCATCTCAGTGTTCAAAATATGCAAAGCAAATCGACACACCTCCGTAATACCAATGTGAGGACACTCTGCGTCAGTCCACACTTCGAGCTTGGTATTCAAGGACATTTTAATTGAGCGTCACGGCATAACAATACAAGGTGTAATACACATAAATTTAGCACAGACGATTTAAAACGCAGTATTGTAGAAAAGGGAAGATAATTATGTGTGTCGCAAAGACAAAGATAGAGGTGTTTTTATTTAACGACTCTGTGAACTACTGAGATCATAAGGCGCGGATGGTCGATAAAAGAAATGTACCGCGGAAGGATGGCGACCGGGAAAATCGACGTACTGGTAGCAAACCTGACACAGCGCCACTTCCCCCACACACAACAAATTCAACACGAACATGCCTCTAGGAGATAATGTGAATAGTAAGGATATTTGATTGATTGGAATGAACTAAGGGCTTGGCAAAAGTCATTATACGCGCCATTCTGTTTCATTGGGTAATATATTTATATTACATTTTACAGACATGGTTAAGGAGCTCAAAACTGGCTCTGTGATAAGTGCCTTACGCTCAGTGCGTGGGTACAGTACATTCAATCGACATCACATACGTGATTTGGTAGAAAGAACACACGAACAGACAAACGAATATTCAAGTGGCCATGGTATACTAATGTTTGATTATTTCAGCTCCATGGTGTACAGTCTACTTGAGAAGATGATATTCGGTCAGCTGGTCAAGAAATTCTCAGCTGTTTATGGAATCCGGCTGTACAGTAAAATGTTAACAACAGCCAGCCATAAGCCTAATCGCCAGCTCAGTAAAACCTAAAGGAATTCTTTACGTTCTACCACCCGGTCTTTTGAGGTAGCTCCTCCCTGCAGACTTTCCGCCTGTGCACTATATGCTTTTGTATCTCCTACGACACACTACACGTGTGTCCGCCCATCCCATCCTCCGTGATCTGATCACCCTAGTCATAGGCAGAGATAAGCAATACTGGAGCTCCTCCTGACGCAGTGAAATTCTCTGCACCCTCCTGCTATTTGTTCCATCGTCGGCCCGAATATTTTCAACACTTCTTTGTCAGACATCCTTCATCTAACATCTTCCAATATAAGCCCAGTTTCATTTCCACGTACAGTAAGAGACAACGCCTTAGTCGAGTATATCTGAAATTACAGGCTTTCTGACACAATACGGGAAGATAAGAAGATAATGAGTGCATGTACACATATTAATTCAATTCAGTGGCGTAGCTACGTTTTTTGACGCGCGGGGCAATCGACAGCAACTGCAGCCCCTTACGGCGGTTACAAACTTAAAAAATAATCACGATTAATTATTAAATATCCTCTTGTCCCAATAATTTTACATTTGTTGAAGGCAGAAAAACTTTTTTTTTAACTTTAAATATACAATTTTCCGCCCCTTGTACTTGCTGCACGGAGCGGCCGCACCACCCACCTCAGTCTAGCTAAGCGCCCGATTCAATTACATGAAACTTCACGCAGTACGGCTGAACAGCAGCCTTAACGCCCAAACTAATACACAAAATAAGGCTACTATTGAAATAATTAGGCTTTTTCATTACACAATAAACTGAGCAACGCGAAAATCATTGTCAGGAGCAGCAAACAAACAACCCACTGAAGCTGCGTAACAAGCATTCTTTCATATTCATTAGGGTCTATTTTTTATTAATGCATATATGGTTGTATTCCTGTTTAATACTGTAATTTATGCATTTTTATTGTTATGTCTATGTATTCTTATTGTATGTTTATGTATCTTCATCGTGCCTGCTGGCACTCTTCGGCTACTGTGTGTGTGTGTGTGTGGGGGGGGGGTGGGGTGTGCGTGTTTGTGTGTGTGTGAGTGAGTGCGTGTGCGTCGTGCGTGCGTGTTCGTATGCGTGTGTGTGTACTGTACTACTGCCACCGGGTGGCTACCCAAATGCAGTTAACAAATATATCATATCATATACCATCCCAGAAGATCGAAGAACTCAATTACACCGTGCCGAAAACCTTAAATCGCGCACAGTAGATCCATTTCTTTCTTTCTGTCTTCCCTTCTTTGATTACACGCGGCCTCAGCAACTCGTCCCATGTCTTTCTTCTTCCAGTAATTTCATTATCACGACGAACACTCGCTCCCGCATATCACTCACTCATTCAATCCCTCACCAAACACACACACACACACAGTCACGTAGCTCGTCACACCTGTTTGTGGCATCGCTCGAGCTTCCTATTTGTTAGCAGGCCTAGGTTTGCTAACTCCCCCTTCACCGAGTGACGATGTGTCCATCTCCATGGGCCCATCACACAGTGTCGGCGCCATAGCTTGTGTATCTCTCTAAAAAATCAGAAACGAAGATGGGCTGTTTTAGATACCAACAAGGGTCACGGGCGTGCAATACTCAGCCCCAAACTGGCTATCGGGAATTGTTTTCCTTTGGACTACTAGAACAGCGAAAAGTACCTTCAAATTACGATATCTTCCCTACAAATCCACCCTGTCCTCTCACCTCCTAACGATGACATATGCTTGAAATGGCGCTATTTAATAACGCACATGTGTGTAGCACTCCACATTATAAAGTGTCGTGTTGATAAATGTCTTCAGTAAGTTCAGGACGATTCTGGAAATCATACTCTAAGGTCGTTAAACATGACAGAAAATCTGTAAACGATTTATTTTACGAAGGTATTATTTGAGGTTTGTGTACTGTACGTATCGTCTTGACCTGAATGTTATTAGTTTATTGCAGATACAACTGACAACTGCGAAACCAATTCGGAATGTAAAGACATTCCACTAATACTCACAGAAAAAAAATATTTCACTCAAAGGTGAGAACCTTAATGAGGTCTATATTTTAGGTTACGAACAAGTTTTGATGCAGTGAGCAGTTTTTGAGACTAACGTTCAAATGAATCATATACAAAATTCAGTTCGTACCGCACAGGTAACACAGCCCATGTCCATTATAATGATCAACCGGTGAGTTGCATACTGAAATACTCAGCGTTTATTGTGCGGGCCAGTTTGGTGGAACTCAGGGAATTCCCGTTACCATTCGTTCAGAATTGTTTGTATTCCAGTTTGGTATTAAAAAGACAAACATTAAAATATTCAGAACTATAATTTTTATCCATTATTTTATACGGGTGTGAAACTTCGTCTCTCATATTGAGGGAGGAACGTAGGCTAAGAGTGTCTGAGAATAGGGTGCTGAGGAATGTATTCGGGCCTCAGAGAGACGAGGTAACAGGGTTGTGGAGAAGACTACATAAGGAGGAGCTTCCATGATCTGTATCCACACCAAGTATTATTCGGGTGATCAAATCAAGAATGAGCGGGGCATGTGGAATGCAATGGGTGACCGGAGAGGTGTATACAAGGTTTTGATGGGGAAACCTGAGAGAGAGAGAGAGAGAGAGAGAGAGAGAGAGAGAGAGAGAGAGAACTTGGAAGACCTAGATGTAGGTGGACGGATAATATTTAAACGGACCTTCAAGAAATAGTATTTGGGGTGTGTAGTGGTATGGCACAGGTTTAGACTGTAAAGACAATATAAAGTTTTGGGTTCCATAAAATGCGGGGAATTTCTTGATTAGATGAAGATAGAGTAGCTTATCAAACAGGACTCTGCTCCATACAGTTATGTCGAAACTACACAAAGGACACAAAGTACACTGTGTGGGCAATACACAGATTTTTCACGTTACAGCAAGCGGTACATACAATTACCATTACCACTACGCTCTTAGGGTCAATGAAGTTACCCCAGGAGTTGTACTGGGAAATATAAGCCCAAAATTAAGTCGCCCGACAAAACTTCATTTAGACTTCAAGTATCAAATTTCGTCTCAATCAGTTCAGTGTGTTCGGGCTTGACGGGTGAGAAAGGAAGAACAAACATGGCCTAATCTACATAAATTTCTTCACTTCCTGACGTGTGAGTGCAAACGATGTAGGCGAATTCTATCCTTACAGCAGTCAGTCACTTCGTAATACAGGAATACACACACGTGCATTACATCCATCGACCGTCTGATAAACCTATCCTAACGTTACGTCAGAAAATGCCTTGCAAAAGCGATAAGCAGCACCCACTTCTTGTGTATTCACAGACGTTCGTTGACTCTCCAGTACTCTCGTGTTTCACATGCAAAAGTTTTCTTTCTTCAAGACGATCTGAAATTCGAAACACATCTCGTAATACAACATATATCTTCAGGTTTTCTAGCTGACGACGCTAATTCTGGACCAAACATTCTCAAGACACGGCATTTCGACAGTCGCAATTAGACATGTGCGTCTATATGGGCTACACGTCAACTACCCTTCCCCACCTCCGAATCGAGCATAAAGAGTTGGAAGGCGACTTCCGTTTCCTGCCGAGGGTATCAAATGGGCTGACAAGCTTTTTAAGTCCAGGCCTGTCAACGATAAGTTTCCGTACTAGTAAACAATTCATTGTGTTCAGAGTGGTGTATTTTACGTGCCTCAAAATCACAGTACTACGTAAGTTGAAATACCAGCGAAGGGACGGTCTGCAAGAACCAAGAAGTTTCCGGCCGAAGTTTGTGATTGGTTCGGAGATATGAGTAGGCATATCGGCTGACTGAAATCAGAAAATGTGAACAAAATACTGTACGTTCTCTGATCGACTTAAATCTGTCACTTGTCTTCTTTTGTTGCTGAGGCGAGAGCGTAAGATGAAACTTTTAAGTTATTCTCGCTATTTTGAGCCATATTTTATAAGAAAGGACAGACCTAGGCTATTATCATGTCCCTGTGCACTTAATTCATGGAGTTTTACAACATAATGCCACAAATGGCTGCCTTCAAATTTTTGCGTTTCAGTCCACCGTCATTGTTGCACTGTTGCTGGGATGGCGCGGTCCCTGTAGTGACTACGTCACAGGCTGAACAACCCACGATACGTGGCTCGATTCCAGGCACGGGAGATTTTTCTTTCCTCCGGCGCATCCAGACTATGGGGCCCACCCAGCCTCCTATTCTATACCGGCTGGGAGGGGGGAAACGGTCAGGGCGCGAACCTGACCACTTACCACCATCCAGTTGAGGTTACGTATGACTGGAGCCACACCTCTGTACCCACATGTGCCTTCATGGCGTGGACAGGGACAACTCAACCTTCATCATCAATAAATCAACATGACATCGTGCACTTAACTGCAAACCTACAACATTTTTTTTAAAACATACAAGCGGTTTGGAGGATGACACAAGCCGGCAGACAAATATCACCTCTCCATCGTGCAGTTAGTTAAGACCCCAGTGCTAATAAACCTACACGATGTGTTCGTAAATTACAGATGTCCACACTGTGCATTACTGCACGCATGCACGCACACGCATACGCGCGCACACACACACACACACACACACAAACTAAAGAAGTGCTGACATGAATACCGAATCGTCACTACAATAATGCTAACGGGCAAAATAAAGAGACTTAACTGTAAAAAATTAGGTTTAACTCACAGTTCTACTTCTTAATGTTTACAGTACAAATTCTGTTACTAACGCTATTGGCACTCTTTCACTGCTGGATACATTTGTGTGTTATTTAATGACGTGGTATCAACCGTACAGTGTTGTCACGAATGACATGCTGGGATGGTGACGATTGGTGCTTTGGGAAAATGCCGACAATCGTAAACTGCAATTCATATTTCTGAGGGTTATGCGCAACTTATGGGAAAGAGTACCTTACCTGTTAATTTCAAAATACTTGTTACACGTCATTAGATTTTGAGAAATAAGTATTTTGAAATTAACAGGTAAGGTCAAAATGAATTGCGCGGTTTCTGTAAATCTTCACTGAAATCAGTCAAACGTTTACATTATTTATGAACGAACTCTGGAATAACTCCAACACGAGGCCTCTGTTTTTGTGGAATTTGATGCACCATCAGTGGGTAATCGGTTGCAGACGTTTCGAAGAGCATACTTCTGTACTACTGTACGTATTTATATAAACATCCAACCAATCGGTGCTATGCACCAATACGGCCTGAGGCCTCCTTTTGTCTTGGTTTTTGGATTATGTTGAGAGACATCTGGTATGATTTTTTGAAAGGGGGATATGCCCTTCGCTAGGCTCTGTACGCACACGTACAGAACGCGGATGTATTTCCATGTCTCAAGTGGTACTTGAAGCACAGCCCCTGTATTCGAGCGATACGTGACAATACAGAATGAGACCACAGAGCCAGAGAGCTTCTAATTCTGGAAGTTCTCGTATTTTAAATATTTTTGACGATTTCTTAGACGGCAGATACGCCACGAGAGGGAGTTGAACTCACAAACCCGAGTGACCTGAAACGGCCTTTGACCGTACAACCACGTGATTATCGTTCTGTTCACTTATTTCACATTTGTTCAGTACCTATTTTTCTCCCGTCTTGTTACATCAGCATACAATTTTTCATTTTTTGTCAGTTCTTGGGATATTTAACAAAACTTTTTAACGCTAACATTACAGGTCCTTCTCATTACATTTAAAACGAATGGTAAAGACGCTACAATTAACATTAATTCATAGCAATGCCGTAGTGAAAGGAGTGTACCAACAACTACTGTAAACTAGAAGCAATCTTAAACAGCCTTCAAGATGCAGTCCTGCATATAACATTTAATTATTGCTGACAGGGCCGCCAACCGCCCCACATTCTATGTGTTTGTGCTAATTCTGTTCGTGTATTACCGTACCCTTTCACTGCGAAATGACTGAGAACCGTGCAATGATGACACCAACCACGAAAAGACGATGCTGATGATAACAGTTCCCGAATACATGGGCGTTGCTTTACTGGTTAATGGGTTTGAAGTCGCTTCAATTAATCGGAAACGTCAAGACATTAAAAGGTAAAACTCTATTCGTGTTTATGTACTGAGCCATGAACGCAGGCAAAGCTCCATACTTTCTTAAGTGCAACACTAGATGAAAGCGAGAGGTGAGCTTCAGGTTTATTCGCGGGGAGAGCCAATAGTATCCTTTGGACAGTTACACAAGGCACTGCTTTACTGAAACTACTGCGCAAATACACGGAGTAACAGCTATTGGTCGGCAGGTAATTCCAAATTCCCGAAGTGTCGTTACATGGCTTTACTTTTGGAATGTGGTGTGCTGTGTGTGCGACAATGGTAATCGGACCCGTCTTCCTTCTCACATCTAGCGCCCGAATTAGGAATGAATGATCTATTCACCCAATACCCACTTCTCCTATACGCCTTCATAGTTTGTACAGGGACAAATTTGCCTTTATATTCTTTTCGGACATAAATATTTCAGACAGGTGAAATATACAAATTCTTTCACTGCTTTCGGAAAGTTTATGTGGTAAGGAGGAGCAACAGAGGGTTCTTCCAGCAAGGCGGTAAGACTACCCATACAACCAATCAGTGGCACACCTAGGTTGTTTGGGCTCCCGGGGAGTGTAATCAAAATGGCCACCCGTAATAGAAATCAAATGTAACAAAATCGGTTATTGTATATACTTTTACTTGACTCAATAATCTGAAATTTGTTGAGTTCAGAAAGTTCATTTCTTTTTTATTTGTAACATTCATTTCGTCGCCCCTTGGAGTCTGCCGCCCGGGGACGTCGCACTACTAACCCTCCTCTAACTAATCCCATGCAGACAATAATACAATGGACGCGTGACTAATTTTTTTGGTGACAGAACTGGTCGTCCTCTGTGGCCAGCTCGTTCACTCGATCTGGCGCCATGTGCCGTATTTGTGGGAACGTCTGCAAGACAATGCAAAAAAAAACAACAAACCGCACAAAGTAGGACACTTAAAAAAAAAAACCTGCATATTAATGGCAATTTCTGTGCACGAACTTTAAACCATTTTAATACCTCGTTCACCAGGTGTCCAGCATATCTGGGAGAATGACAGAGGTCATTTCCAGCACACGCTGTAACGCGGAAATTTACATTATATTGTGGAACCAATGCACACAGTTTGCTTAGGCAGATTCTACGATCGGGTTCCGTTTAAGGATACTCTGCATATTATTTTGTGACCATTAATTTAGTCATATTTAGGGCGTTTGTGTGCACGAGATCTAAGTTTCTGCTTGTATGAAAGGCCAGGAATATCTCTGATACATCGAGTTAGTGCCTATTTATCGTTATTCAAGACTACGTATTACGAAAATAACGGATAATTACGAATCGGAGAAATACACTGATGTAAAATACATTCTCATACTATTATACTGAACACTTACCACTTCTATTCAAAATGGTGTATACCCGTACACTTATATGGTACGCAAACGGATTAAATGAAAATGTTTACTTCATAGGATAACCACAACTTTATTTTTAAAGGAATTACCTACCTGTACCAGAAAATACTTCTACCAAGGCTTCTTTACACCACAACACAACAACACGACCACCAATACAGCTTCCGCGCGTAAACTGTGCGGTATCAGTTACAGAACTATAATTGTTTCCACAATCATATATGTTAACACTTCAGTACTGTGCTTGTAACAAACTTCGGTCACAAATGGCATCTATGTTAAATTTTCACTTGATCCATTCACATGTTCACTATCAACCAAGTTATCGCAACCTCTATTAATTTCGCACACATCGAGACATTCCGGCATTAGATTGCCCAGCCCTGTTCGGCCGAACAGAGACGCACACACTCTCACGTCAGCTGTCTTGAAGCCACTGAATCTCCTCGCGATTGTAACAGTAGGTACCGACGTATACTTCTCGTACAACGGGAAGGAGAAACGAGAGGAGAAGGAAGTATGTGGCGACTGCTTCCAACTGAGAGTGGCGTATGTCCAAGAGCAAGCATGTAACGTGACCGAAAATTTCGTATTCTTTCTTCATTCCGTGTTTCCCAAAGTGCTCGCAGGGACATTATTTAAAGACGCGCCAGGGCACCGAATAACCGCACATAATCAGTTGTGAATATTCGACAGATCGCCTGCGTGAAAAGTGACGAATATAGGTCAACCAATGGGAAGAGGGTGATCAAAAACGTTTTGGGGTAACACGCAGTCGGTTCTGCGGGTGTCAGAGGCACGCTGTGGCAGCATTATTCGAGACAAAAGAGTACCCCACTCCTACCACTGCTCAAGATGTAGGTCTGTACTAATACTATCAGTATGATTACGATCATTTACCCCCCATTAAATAGCGTATTTCGTGATGTTTACTGTTCATGAAACAAAAATGTTTCTTTTGTGGTTTACCGTCAGTACCTGAGACTAATAGCGTAGACGGTAAGAAAACTGTTGAATAAAGAAACTGGAAGGAAGCGGTCTTGGACTAATGGAGGTGCTACACTCGTATTTTTATGGAGAGGCTAAGTAAAACAACGAAAAAAAAAAAAAGCAGAAAAGCAGATGTCCCGGCAGAGATTCGAAACCATCACCTACCAAACATAAGTCTGAGTGGTACTGCACCACCAGTCCGATAGTTGACACGGTATCAAATGCTTAAATAGTGAGGTTTTAAAGTAAACACAAATTCCTCGGAAATATTTTCCACCAAATAGGAATGACACATTTTTCAACCATGCTCTGCTGTTAAATGTTTAAGGAACATGGCTTCTGTGGCTGCTGAAAGAAGAAATATTGTAATATCGTACTTAGTTGTTCAAAGTTCGTCAACACGCTGAACCGTGAGTCGAAACTTGGCTTTCCGTTATTATTGATATTTCATAAATCCGGTTCTGATGGGCATCCAAAGGGAAACACAAATACATAATGAAATGTCTGCAAGGCCTGACATGGCGCGTTTGTTCTGTTGCTGTTCACAGATTTTAAATTCGTGAATAATTTCAAGAAAAACGCTGAAAATGCTAGTACCTGAAATGTGCTTTCCCACGTTTAACGTATCACGCAGTCCCTCCGTACTTAGCAAAAGATTTACACACAATCGATCATAATAAATCTTTGAAAGGGTGAGACGTCCTAAACGGGGAGGTGTAGAGCAGTGTTTCTCAACGGCCGGGCCGCGGCCCGGTACCGGGCTCTGGCATCAATTATATCGGGCCGCGAAGAGATTCTCCTGGAATTTATAACTAATTTAAATGTAATTTTATATTTGTCAACATGCCACACCGTACACATAAGTGTACTAATGCTCTTTATGATTATGCCATAATTAGTTATTAATACTTATGTTAGTTTAATGTATGAACTTAAAAAAAATTGTATACGGACGAGTAAATCTGTTGGGATCGGGCCCTCGTCTTCTGAAAAAAAAATTACCGGGTCGCGGTCTCACAAAGGTTGAGAAACACTGTTGTAGAGTCCGTCACGCTCTATTTTTATGTTCAAGATGGTCAGCTGTTTCCTCAGCCTCAGCCCGTACCTCACAAGGAAAACTGTCTCGATTACGATAAACAGTATAGCGAGATATTATAAATGTTTGTAGGTTGCCATGTAAAGTGTCTGCTATTTTTGTCCGATTTTAACACACATCCAAATGTGTTAATGGATTTTTGGAAGAGCCCCCAAATATGAAATGTCAATAAAATCTGTTCGGTGGGAGCCCCTCTGCTTCATGCGGACAGACGGACGGACATGACAAAGATAATGGCGTATTTTCGCTGCTTTTCGAAAGTGCCTAAAACGCATACTAATAACCGTGCACACAAGGCGCTCGAATCTGCCCTGTTTAGTCTTGTGGCAGTATAGTCGTCCTGAATCCAAGATCTTGTCGTAGTTGTAAATGGAATCGTGATGCAAAAAAAAAAAAAAAAAAATCAGATTACACCGTGGAGGTTACACCCTGTATTTCGCGCTTGAGATGTAATAAAACACATTTTCATTTCTGGTTCAATGTAATGTTCAATGTAAGAACAAAACGATGACAAACGGAAATAAAAGAGGACTGACAGTAATCATTCATAAGAACAATTTAAAGAAAGTGTTTAAGGCATATATTCCAAGCAGCGTTTTACGCCCGGCAGGGGGGTGTTAATTTGTACCGGTCAGTATTAAAGTAATACTAATATAATGTTAAATTGTGTAAGTCAGCACAACTGTTTTATTACACAAAGTAATTATATAGGCTACATGTTACGACTCTTAATCAGTCATCGGTTTAGTCACAAGATGCTATGCACACATTGGGATCCCAGCGTGTTTACATCAGTGGTATACATAAAACTAGATCATTTGCCTCGAAAAGTGTGATGTGCAAATTGTGTAATTAAATAGTTAAAATACATATAAAAGCTCTTTAAAAACGGTATTTTTGTGTTTACCAGTTAACAAACACAAGTCCCGTTATTATCTGGTTGTTTTTTAAGTTAAGGGATATTGTTTATTATTTACGTCGGAGTAAATCCTTTGTTTATGTTTGTTTCAAATAGGCCTGAAGATGACTGATTAAGTGTCGAAACATGTAGCCTATGTAATTACTTTGTGTAATAAAAGTTGTGCTGACGTACACTATTTAGCATTATATTACGTTTCTAGCACATCGTGATGCCTCCCATCAAGTTCAAGTAAAGAAATACTATTTTAAAACAGGGACACTTTCCTTTCGGCAACTTGCGTTGAACACTGTGGATTACCGCTTTTTGTGCGTCACTTGTACAAAATGCATAACGTTGCCTATCTCCCTCATCTCGCACACTCCTACAACAGAGTGTTTAACCAGACATTGCAGAATATTGTTGAAAGAATTCCATTTCCTTCTTATCGGTCCTATATTGCGATAACCACTATTCTACATTAACCTTAAGCCGAAATTCATAGTTTTTCAGAAATGGCGTATCGCATAAAACAAATGCACGCAACGTTAAAACCGTATTCTCATTTTCTGCAGTATTTTGGGCATGAAAGAAAATAAGGCAAAACATTATTACCCAGTCTAGGTAGTGTACGTACCTGTAGCTCTGTCCCAACAATACAATACAGCTGGAAACACGCTCGTTTTGTGTGTAAACGAAATGAGCAGTTACCAGGTCGGATCGAACCGTGTAGTGAATAAACGGTGCCGCTAAGAAATGTGGACCATTTACATAAGATTAATGTGAAAGACAACTGAAGCTGGTACAATTCAACTAACAAATACATATGTCTATTATTTATTATATAACGAAATTCATTAAAAACTTAAATCAGTTATTACGCCACATAAACTGTGACAAAATATCGCAAAGAATAATAAACAAGACAGGTTATGTTTCGTCGTATTTCTTTAACTGTAACTACTAGATTCCCGTCATTAACAAACGAACATCAGCGCCAGTAAAGTAAGCCAAAACGTAAACAAGAGTTTGTCTTCCAGAGCGTCTTGTGTCTCAGAGGCCTCAGCTGGTAAATCAGTTAATACTTCATCCACGTTGTACACCAACCTGCCTGTGAGGAGATTTGTGATAACACGAATTATTTAATACACCTTCGAATCTTCGGTTTACCGTGTTACGACTCTTCTATTTTAATAACACGACATAAACATGATAATATATAAGTTTACTGAGTAAAAGTTCAAACTTAGGGTCTAAATGTGTCTGGGCTCGTGTGAGTTTCTACAGTTTCTTGTAAATAAATGTCCAGACGTGCAAATAGGAATTACATTTCCCTTCTTTGTACTGGATAATGAGGCAGAGAGAATATGTCCTCGGAAAACCCACTTGTTTCGGCGTCTGTCAGGCCACGTGTTAGGCAGTTTAGGGAAACAGTGCAGTAAATCGTAAACCTAATTACTTCACTACGGTATTTCCAGGGACCCAAGAACTCTTATCGCATTTTCAGTAGTGACAGACCACTGAAAGGAGCTTTAATACCAAATAAATTACTATGCCCAAACTGAAACTTAAAGTTTGACTTGGGTAAGCAGGTAAACATTTGCAGGGTTTATGTGCCGTCGCATTATAGGAACAGTGAACTGGGAAGGACTGCACCTGTTTGTTTAAGGGCTATTCCAACAATCGCATGTAGTAGCAGTAGTAGTAGCAGCAGCAAAAACACTACTTTGTAAGATATTGAACTCGAATCGTTTAGTACAGTACGTGAGTTATGCGTTGGGACAACGAAGTTTCAAACGCGGAAATTAATGGGGGATTTTTTGAGTTCATTTTTCTATATGGTTCGGCAGTTTTTCTTGAATGTTTTAATCTTTCGTTCTCCTTGTATTCTACTGAGTTGTGCAGTGTAATCGGCTATTATAATCCTCAGTCACACAAAGCAGTACACGTTTTGACGTCAGAATATTCCACTGTGTTTGCTTATAAATGCTTTAATGCGAATATCTCGGTAGGATTCAAACAGATTCGACATGACCCTTCATAGGCACAACGCAGGTTATTCGAAAGTAATATCGTTTTATTTCTAAAAATTCCATACACAACATTTTACCCCATCTGAGATCAATCATTTCTATAATATCAAATATATAAATGTTCCCCTCCGTTCAAAAAAGCTACGAAAACGTTTTTAGGCCCGTTTGCATCTCTGGAGATAGCCCATTGCGTTCGCTGTCCGTCTATATGGATGTCACAATGCGGGAATGGATACTTTACACGAACACTCAGACACATTTCTGCCCACACCACCTGCGTTGGCTTACACGATAGATACCCACGTATCTTGCTGCCGAACAGACAACTCTTACAGAGGTCTACCCATCATCCCACGTGAAAGACAAAAGAAATGCCTGACTGCGTTTACGTTGCAGTGAAAGAAGTCTGCTGTAGTCTTTTAATGCAATACGCTTTTAAAATACGATTTTGAGGCGTGTTCTAGAGTGAACTGTAAATAGTAAGTTCATTAACTACATTTGTTGAATCGTGGCAAAGTTTATGTCTGTACAAGTTAGAGTATCCAAGCAACAAGTTTCTAATTAAACAATTAAAAGAGGGAGACATTGGCCTTATGTGATTGTCTATATAACAGACAGGGACGTTTGCTGTCTCATGCTTGAATGAAAAGTTCAGATCACAGACTTATCAACAAGAATATCAATATATATTCCAAAGTATAGTAACCATTTTTATCAATACATAAACACTATAGGATACAGCAACTACTTATCATTATTTCTCTCTAATGTGTTTCAGTCCTAGGATGATTATCAAGGATGCATTACACACCCACCCACACACGTGCTTGCCCACTGTACTGTTGACAGTAGACCTAGTTCTGAAATATGACACATAGAAATAATTATAATTAAAAATATTTGATGTATTTGCATAGTCTCGTGTATTGTTACTTTGTGTACTAAACGTGATACATAACCATAAAAATCTGCCACATGTTATTTTGCATACTAAATTTACCCCAAGTTTCATTTAATGCATGAAATATTACAAAGCTACACCATATAAGAGATAAGCTGCACAGGCAGAAATCAAGTTCATTCCAATTTTGTTAAATAATCAACATATCAAAAAGTACATAAAGTAAAATATGTATATTTTAATAAGGTCAATAGTTGATACAAGTATATGTGAATGTTTTGTACAGTAAGTTGGTTTCGAGAAAATCTGTGAAGTTTGGTTGGAATTCTATATTAACCACAGTTAATATTGGACTGTTAAGAACTAAAATTAAATACAACCAACATAATTTAGTGTAGATCCTTAATATCAAATTCACTGAAATTTGTTCCAACAATTTTGAAGAAAATCATGGAGATAGATGGAAGGGCATCAACATTTCTGCCTTTAGTGGATTTTAATACAGCAGTGAAATGAATTTTTCTCATCCTTTTTTTTTTTTGAAAATAAGGAAACTTGAAAAGTTACATCAAACGCATTATTCATGACAAAATTTTGCAAATTTGTAATGCAATTTGCAATGTTATGCCCAACATCAGCAAATTCCCCTCTCCTAAATGCATTTAGTCATGAAGCCCTATTGCCCTTCTGCCTGGTATCCCAGAATTTTTAAGAGGTTTGAGGGTTTGAACCCATAAACCCTGTAACCTCCACCACTCCCCTCAAATATGACTATATCCCACTGCTCAAGTAGTGCCTAGTTTTTTTTTGTATTGTTTCAGAACTAGAAGGAAGGACTATGTCACACCAGAATTATAACATTACTTACCTTGGTGGCAAGTTGGAACAGGATGCCACAGAGCAGGTAATTAATAAAACAATAACAATTCAAAATGTAGAAATACTGTATGCCACTATTTAATATAAATAATAATGAAAGAAATAAAAAGGCTACAACAATACTGTATGCTGAATATACAGACAGAAGTGGTTTTCAAAATTTCGTTTATTTACAGCATAAGGCATTAGTGAGCTTGAAGCAGCAACATGCAGAACTTGACCGGGAAATAGAACATAAAATTGCAGACCTGAATGCAGCTCAACAGAAGAATATTACTTTGAAAGGTGAGACCATCGATGCATGAAGAGGAAGGGAAATCTTATCTTAAAAAACAGCATTAAAATTTGTACTGTATTAATCCCTTATGTACCTTAGTAGATACAGGTCCTACATGGACGTTCACATTTACATATGCAGGGCTAAGATTATTTCAAAACTGAAGTCATGGCACATATAGGATTACATTTCTACTTCACTAAGAAGACCACTACAGAGACTTAGATATAAAATCAAAATGACTCTTAAGAAAATAGATTTCAGCTGAAATGAACTGGCTCAGAATAGGTTCCAGTGACACACAGAATGTACATGAATAATTCTAGTTCTTTCATTTCACACCACTAATTATTTAGTATGTACTATATTTTTTTTTTTTTTGCAGATTTAATTGGATGTTTGTTATCTAGAATTCATAAAATAATTCTGTTTACTTTTTAATTCATCTTCAAGGTTAAAATTCATAAAAGAAGTCTGCAATATAGGGTCCACTGTCATGATAGCATGGTAGCTGTTTCCTGTTAACTAATCTTGTAAAAACAAACTTGAAATTCCAATACAATTCACGCCAGAGCCTACCACTGGACATGACATTCGCTGGTTCATTCATCTCCCTTCCTTACAATCATTCTCCCTTACATGCATCTTGGTGTTAATCTCCCATTTTCTTCTCGGTACTCCAAGCAGATGTTTCCAAGAAGTTTTGCCATGTCTCCTTCATCCTAGCCACATTATCAGCCCATTAGAACCTTCCTGATTTAACTGTGCTAACAATACTGGGTACAAGGTCAATATATCATGAATACAAAAGTAAAATATGAATACAAGGAGAATCCAACACCATAAAAGTATGGAAGTAGCATAAACTACATCTACAGAAACATAATTTCAGCATAATAAATGTAATTTGTACAAGTAATCCATTTACCAACCCCTTTTATAAGGAGAATTGCCCATCCTAGAACCACAATTTCCTTTTAACTCTTTGAAGCACAAAATATTGATTCAGTCCCTACCTCAAAGAAACAGGGTATGAGGTTGTATATTGTATTCAACTTACTCAGGATAAAGCAGAGTGAGGGAACTCTTCTGAACACAGTAATAAACCCTCCTGTATCTTACAAGGTCAGAAATTTCTCTACTGTTTTGACTACTTAACCTTTCAAAAGGGTTCGGTTCCATGTAGTCAGATAGCTGAATGTTTTTGGATTTCATATACACAAAAGACTGTTGTGATTATGTATATATGTACAGGGAGATGTATGCATACAAATGTAGGTGCATATTCCTTACAAAGAATATTTTAGCACAGATATGCGTCTAAGTTGCAAGGCTCTTAACTACTCCAGTTTGGACAGTAATGTTGTACATTATTAAACCCAAAATTAAAATATATTATTACAACAATAAAAATCATGTTTTTTATGTGTATTTGTAGATGACATAGAGACTCGTAGTATAAGAACACTGAAAAAGGAGGAAGCACTGGCCAAGGTACAAGCTACTTTCCACATATTACAAGAAGAAATAGAGCAAATACGGAAAAAAATTAGGAAAGAAAGGCAGCAACGGATTGAGGACATGTAAGTTTTAAATAAACATGTGTCCATACATTCGTTAGGCTGAGTGTGTCACTTCATTCCTTGCTTAAAATGTCCTCTTATTAGTATTGGTAATTATTGTGGGTTAATTTCTCAAAGTCCTCAATTAAATTCACTTTTAAAGTGGGGGAAATCACAATGTGATTGAATATCATGCCAAAAAAGACTTCAAAACCTAAATAAAATAAAATACTAGATAGTTAGATATGGTGGTCAGTCATATATTCATACGCTTCTCAGTGAGTGTCCACATACGTATTTAAGAATTGTGTTATGGTCAAATGTTTTCTTATATTAGTCATAGCTAGTTTAGTGAAAACATTATACAGATCTAAATTTGAAAATTACTGTCTTCTAGAATGTAATGTAGTAAAGTTTCAGAGGAAACATGCAGCTTCCATCCTCAGGGTAATGGTATCTGCCTCACAGATTCAGGCAGTACCTGTTTACCAAATACATGATGTCACATTCCAAAGTCAGTAATTTTATAGTCACTGCTGTAAGAACTTCAAATCGCATACAGAAAGTACATTATCTCATAAACTTATTTTCTGTCAGTAACCAACTCTATAGCCTGTTACACACCAAACACACATCATAGTTCCACTACATGGTAATCAGTGCATCCTGGCTTTCTCTGCTCAGCATATGATTATAAACCATTCTACTATTTGTGATTATGTACAGTAAGTATTAGCTCTCTTCCTGTACCATTATGTATGTAACATCTGATGTCATGCTCACTGGACACCCCAAATTAATCTTGCACACATGTCACTATCAAATAAAAGAATAAAAAGCTGTCACACAATGGGTTGATAAACCTAAAGAATGTGACTATTACTTAATCCCTCTTACTGATATAATAAAAAAAAACCTAAGGGTAAAGCTATTTTCATTTTTTGTCCCAGTGAAGAAGGTTAGTCTGTCCTGTGGCACTGTCTGAAAATTATTAATAATGCAAGTGTTCATTAATTTTTACTTCCTCACACACAGTGCAGAATACGTACTACTCTTGTTAGAATATGGTACCTGTGACACGATAAGATGGTTGAGTAGGTTTCACTGAGGCTTAGGTTAGGTCTAAGTTCTCACTGTCATATACAAATTCATTGCTCATGATGTTATTTTAGGGATGTATGCACCTTATGGAGTGCCCATTAAAGTCACTTTACATCTATACACATGCAAACCTTGAGAACTGGTGAAATGGTTTCCATGAAATTTTATGGTAGAGAATTTACAGAAAAGTGTTAGCCAGTTAACATTTCACTAATTCTCAGAGACTTTGAACACTCACTGTACATAAAGACCTACATGCACTTCTGCATACATATTGAGCATAAGTACTCAATATCTATGGGGAAAAAAAAGTTTTATTCAGAAGTTGTGGAGGAGAAAAGAACACATTTTATTTGAAATACTTTTTTTATATAAACCTTATGGCTTTCGAGATAATTAACCCAACAATCAGGAACACCTTTACAGGCAATTCCAGTCACATCTGAACAACACTATAATTTGAAATTTTGCTAGGATACAAAGAAAACACAAACTATTTACTGCACCTGTCTGTGGCACACAGGCTATTGGGGTATGACAAGATGAAAAGCACAGATGCCAGCAATTATTTGTAATTCTATCAAACATGCCTGTTAGGTGTAAATTCCTGTCTTTTTACATAGGCATATCTATACTTTTATTTACTTATTTATTTATATATTTATTTTTATTTAATGATTTTGTTATTATCTCAGAATATGAAGTCATATCCAAAAGTTTCTGAACTCACTGCTAGACCAAGAATGGCACATACTACAGCTTTCTGCCATTAGGTACTATAGTATCACTACCTTCTGAGTCAGTCCAGTGAGTTTTTCAGCCATAACCCTCTGCATTGCTTTTTGGTGGGTGTTTATTTTTGTTCATGGTGAAAGAAATTCATGACTTTCTAATGGCTAAACAACACAGTTGCATGAATGTTTGCTTACGGCTCAGGAACACTGCAATGGGAATGCATGAAATACTCAAATCAACTGCTGATGACAATGCTATAGAAATAACACAGAATTTTGAGCGGCTTTTCTTGATTCAAATGCTTGGAAACTTCAGTTGATGATTGTGAGCATTCAGGCCATCCCTTGACAAGTAGTAACATGCAGAAAATTAGTAAAATCATCTTTAAAGACCCATGAAGTACCAGTTTGATGTAGCTGGCAAGTTACATATCTTATATGAAACATGTCTGTACATTCTAAAGCATGTCTTGTAACATGCAGCTATCCTCTGCATAGTCTGTGCCTCGGTTCCTCCTCGACAAACACAGACAGCAAAAACTGTTGGCCATTACAAATGTGGCCACGGTCCTGCAGAGTCCTGACTTCCCTGTTTTGGTTCTTTGTGGTTTCTTATTGTTTCCGGGAATAAAATCACATCTATGATGGCATCATTGTCAAAATGTCCATGAAAATCAGGAACAGTAGCTGACTGTCCTACATGCGATTCCAAAAAGTCAGTTGCAGTCATGCTTTCAGCAGTGGCATAAATGCTGGACTCACGGCATAAACTAGAAGGTAACTACATCAAAGCCGACAAATATGATCAGTAACCAAAGTTTGCAGACTTCTGGAAACACCCTTGTACACAGCATAAAATGAAAGGATAATAACTGAATAATGAATTGGAAATAATATTGAAGGAAGAAAACAGGGACAAATTTGAGACTGTGTCTCAGAATTTGGCTAAAAAAAAAAAAAAAAAAAAAAAACCCCATTAAAGAAAATTTTTTTTGGGATTAAAACCCTTTAAAAAATAACTTTTGTGGGCAAAAAAAATTTTTTTTTTAATAATTTTTTGGGGTTCTTA
>Ga0123355_10004447_pt1 | contig 20379 bp, 9 predicted proteins | sample TergutEmb28metaG_3_FD_89872 | JGI IMG/M metagenome (GOLD analysis project Ga0123355, IMG submission 89872) | Embiratermes neotenicus P1 segment gut microbial communities from Petit-Saut dam, French Guiana - Emb289 P1 | ecosystem: Host-associated > Arthropoda: Insects > Digestive system > Gut ...
CCCATGAAATAACTCAACAAATAAGTCGCAAGCTCCTGAGGATGGATGTATTAACATGCGAAACATGTTGAGCATTAAATAAAGAAATAATAAAGCAAGTGACATCAAGTTGGTCTCTCTTTACTCAACTATCAATATGATGCACGATCCAATAAACATAAGACTCCTATACTTATTCAACTGGTTACATAATTTGATCAATGGGCGATAGGCTGAAAGTGAAATTCTGAGGTGCTCCGCTTTAGTATGTCGCTTTCTTCTAAAAATTAATCAGTCGTGTAAACCTTAACATACAAAATGAAAACAGTTTTCTTCTTCAGTGACAAAATTTCTCGCTAAAGTTACGGTCGTGAGAAAAGTGACAAGGCGAACTTATTAACACGTCCCTATCAATGTTGCGGACTGCACGAAATCACGTCACATAAAACAGTAATGTAGATAGTAAAAAACCGTGAAAACTGTGAATAATAATATTTGGTTGCAAGAAAGAATGTTTAAATTTCTTAATTAATAATCATTTCGAAGTAAAATGAATTTAAAGGAAATATGAGAAACGATATTACATTAAATACGGTAGCTGTGTCATGAAGTATGAGTCTAGTCCAGGCCAGTGGACTGAGGGTCCGTGTATGTAGTAGCTTAGCGAGAGACACTCCATTCGATTAATCTGAACTTCATTCGGTTCGTCTGCAGGCGTATAACAAACTCGAACAGAGGCCGATTAAATACGAAGCTGCTAACACTGATCCGTTTGTTCGCTGTTGAATTCCCGTACACATCGGTCTCTTTGTGAGCTAAGTCCAATGAATTGAACCTGAGGGTTTGACTGTTGCAGCATATTCGTGAGTTATCGACTGGATTATTTTCATCAGTGTGCCTTCAGCCTTACTGGAGTTATAGGGATTAAAATTAAACACGATAGGCATTGTACGTATAGCGTAACATTGAGGCCTATGCAACCATTTTTGCATATTGTGTGTGTTTGTAGCCTTAGGTATCCAGCATGCAAAGCGCAAGCACCACATTGTCATTTGTAACCTGCCTGACTCTACGATATTTTTCCGCATTATCTCATAAAGGGCTAAACTTTCTAAAAAAAATCGTCATGGAACATAAAATGTGTGTTTTGATTTTTTCTACAAATTATATTAAACATTCTCATTCTAAGAAGAACTGGTCCAGATGTTATAAATGTGTATATTGGTCTTAATGTAAAGTAACCGTTATTATTGTCAGATTTTAATGAAACTCGAATTTTTTCGGCACATTTTAGAAAAATACTGCAATATCAAATTTCATGAAAGTCCTTTCAAGGGCAGCCTAGTTTTTCCATGCCAACATACAGATAGACATATCGGAGCGAAAAGACGCTTTTCGAAGTTTTGTGAATGCGCCTCAAAACGCTTTCATCCTGCTACAACTTGAAATTACACGGCCAAGACCACAAATATTGCACTGGTAACACTCAGCTACGTAGCGTCACGATACAAGTTACTGCTAGTTCGTGAATCCCAGAGACACAAAAGACCTCATACAGTACAAATGACGGACACAATGAGTGCGATTTAGTTGAATTAACGAATGTGACTTGGTCCTTAGACGCAAAAATATTCAACTGTTTGCTCTAGAGTAATGGGGAGAAGCATGACACGAAAACTTTGTTTGGTGTGGAGAAAGAATTATTAAAATCCGCTACGACTGTCAATACCACCGATATGAGCTCTATTTTTTTGGTCAAAAGCGACGGGCAGAGACGCATGCTGGAATCAAAACACGCTACGACAGTTAACACCCCTCATATCTGATCCCTTCTTTGTCATCTAAATTTACGAACGAACACAGGAGCATGCTGGAATAAAGTTGGCCGAAAATTTATTTGAATAAAAATGTTCCACAGGCTTATTATTGCAAACGTGTTTCAAAGCAACCGAGAAAGTACAAAGTGCAAAATCCATTACCGAACCTCCCAGTATGCCGTGCTCTCTCCCCTCTAACAGAGATTGTACATTACTGCACTTGAAAATTTAAAACAGCTTCTGGGTAGTTGCCATGGTGATTCTGCCCCCCCCCCCCCCACATATATATTTCTCAAAAAAAAACACAGAGGCGAACAAAGGGGGAAAAGGGCAAGAAAAAAGGGGAAAAGGCACATGAAATATTATATTGGAATCACATTTCAGAACACAATTCCTTTGGGAAATACTTCAATGTATTTTAATCTTGCTCCAAGTCAACACCTCACCCTCCAACTTATATATATTTCAATAATACAGTTTACATTATACAGTCAGACGTCAGACTTGAAATCAATGATTTTTATATGTATATATATATTTCAATAATAAAGTTTACATCAGTCAGACGTCAGACTTGAAATCAACGATTTTTTTGGTTACTAGTGCAGGCTTCATTGGCGTAAATTTAAGGTACAGAAATTCATGAAGTGATGAATGGTCATCATATTAACCGAGACTTTCAGATCAAAACAGTGTAGGTCGCGTAGGTGTTGATAACACAGAGACCCCCCACGGAGGAGACACAAATCACCTGCCCCATCTGTGTCGACTTTAGAATTGACAGTTGGACACAGTTTCAATGACAGTTGTCTCCAAGTCATTTGCCCATTTCTGTCGCTAAGCGCTGTCCACTACACTGGTGTGTAGTATATGTATAGTGGTCACTGCGTTCAGAGATAAAGGTAACGAAAAATGCAATACTGTTGGTGACATTCATCTTGCAGGAAAATATTATTTGCGTACTTAAAAAATTAAAAATAGTTATTAGGAGACGTCGGTGGGAACACCGTGGAACGAATGGTGTATGACAGACAGCTGTAAGGATATTTTAATTCGCTTGGTGTTTCGTTCCAACACTTCATGCAAGACATTTCAGCTAAAGATGTTGTCAAAGGAAGTTGCAGAGTGAGGAAAGATTGCGGGCCACAGAACAGACCTGGCTGAAACAAATCGGAAGCCGTACCGGACACAGCTATTACGACAGTTTAATGGTTATTGCAATTACACTGTCACAAGTATTGAGGTTACTTACCTCATGTCTGTATAGGAGTAGAGCGATAGGAAAATTGGGACAAAAGCAAAGAATCAACAGACTGGGTACAGAACCTGGATATACGCCCCGCGAATGGATGTGACCAGCCGAAAAACCAAATAAACAACTCAATGAGAAGGGGTCCTTCTTGAAAAGCTAATAGGTCCTTTACTAGTCGAAAAATTCTCATCATTTCATGGAAAATGAAGGCTTATTACCGCATTCACAACAGACACCATCTATGCCTACTCTGAGCCAGATCAAACCAGTGCATGTCGCTTCTCACTCCTTGAAGATCCGTTTTAATACCACTCTCCCAACTATGCTCATGTCTACCAAGTATTCTCTTTCCCTCTTGTTTCTCAACAAAAACCTGTATGCATAAATAATAATAAATGCTACATGACCCACCCATGTCATTCTTCTAGTTCTGATGAACCCAACAATATTTGTTGAGGCGTAGAGATGATAAAGCTCATCATTATGTAGCCTTCTCCACTTCTCTGTTTCCTCGTCCCTCTTAGGTCCAAATATCCTCCTTAGTGCCCTGTTCCCAAACATCCTTAACCTATGGACCTCCCTCAATGTGAGCGACAAATGTTCACACCCACATAAAACAATCGGCAAAATTATAGTTCTGTATGTTGCAAATTTTATATTTTTGGATAGATAGCTGCAGACAAAAAGCTCTGAACCGAGCGACAGCCAGCATTCTCTGAAGCCAAACCAAATAAGTATTCCTTAAATGGGAGACATGCACTGATATTCACAAATTTATGATTAATATTGTAACAAAGTATTTCCTTTCGTTCGAGCCAACAGAAAGCACCAGAAGTATTATTAATATGGTATATAGTGGGGAAATGTACTGGGGGGCAGAAACACACAGATTAAATCAGTTTAATTAGAAATACATTCTGAGGCATGAACCATAACGGCACGGGTCTAAGTGCAGGCAATTTGAGAAATCCGCTGTCCGCCGCATTTTCACGCTTACACGTCCTTGAATAAGGCAATACATTTCTTCGAAACGCCGCGAACTTACTGCCCAGTGACACGCCAACATAATCCCAGAAAAATGAAGACTATATACGTGCTTTTTATCCAGAAATTCCTGCGCCCTAAACAAGAGCAGCAGAAATATATAAGGCTGGCATCAATACACAATCTGAAGCTCAAAAGCTAAACGCAAAAGAATGCTGGTGAATCACAGTAGGAGACTTCAGGGAAAGAGAACAATTTTTTATGAAGTAATTCCAAAGTACGAAAGTTATTCCGCCCTCTCCCTATTTTCTTGCCAAGTTAATCCACTCTGTATCTATTTCGGAGGTGGCCCCGAGCTACGAGGCAACAACACAGTTCGCTGTATCGTAAGACACAGCGAACACAGAGCACAAAAACAGCTGCAGTCGTCGTCCACACACTTCTCATAGCTTACACAACTCACTAATTTATCTCAACCCACTCCCCCCCCCCACTTCGGCACTAAACGACATCAGACACAACAAAGTCAAAATAACTTGTACTGGGCCTTTTTAACCCTCAAAATTTATAATCCGCGTCGAAAGATAAATAGAATCTGATTCCAAAACGCACATCTTCAGAAAACTGGCAAATGAACGCTAAGCGTAAAAATATTTAATTTTTAAGTTAAATCCGGTCTCAGAATATCTGGTTTTCAGGCACATGTGTTATCCACGGAAATAAATTATGTTATGAGTAAAGAATTACACATATTGAAAACTCTTCCAATTCAAAGTATTTTATCGGACTTCTTCAAAACGCTCGAAGGTATATTCAGTAATATGTGAAGCAATTACATAAGTAATTTGTACAATGCTGGCGGAGACATGGAAGAGCAAAGTAAAGTTTCAAATCGAGAAAAGAAATAGGTAGCGCTGGAAGTAAAGAAGGTGTCGTGATGGAACAGTAGAAATATTTATGCATATGTTTATGTGTACGTGTATGTATATGCACACACGTGTGTGTACGTATGTATGTATGTATGTACGGACGTACGCACGCATGTATGTACGTATGCATGTATGTATATAGGTATGTATGTATTACGTAAGCAGTAGCCGGTCTATTTTATCCGCAATTGTCATTGTTTAACTATTTTAACCTCTTGACAGGCCAGTGTGCCTCAAACACTGCAGTTCTAGTATCATTCTCGCAGAAGCAAATGCATCAAGTTTAAACGGCATTATTGACCGCATTTTATTTAAGCACTTTTTCGACTGTGGTGTGACAGTTCGATGCGCGTCTTTTATGAGTTCTTTAGGAACTTTGACGCTTTTCACAGATTTATCCAAATGACCATTCTGTCTCTCATCATCGTCAAAACACACATAGCTGGCTATACATCCTCGTGCAGATGGCACGTCATTCATACCAACTAGTCAGTCAGTGACAACCTCCATCTCATTTGGAACTGTTCCACAATGCTTTATCTTCCCCACGGCCTTCCCTAACACTGACACTATCGAATTTTCAAAGGGAAAATTTAGAGACGTTTTGGACAGAAGGCGCGGCGTATGAAATCCACGTAACCCTACTACTGATTTTGTAAAATTAAGTTTCGTAGTTACTGATCAATTTAAAACAAAATATTGTTTGTCTAAAAACATGTAATTTAAACGCAATAAATGTTACAGGAATATTTACTGTCTTGAGAAGTAACGTTGGGGCAAACAAATATTTATGCATTTTAATTTTATATTATTAATTTTACATAAATAGTTCCGCATTTTCATTTTACTTAATTACATTTATGTAAATATTTCTGGATTTTTGGTTTTAAGTAATTAAAATTTTGCTGCGCTTTATAATGACCATTTAAAAATCTTAGTGGATCTTATGCATATTGGACCGCGCATCATTGTGATAGTTGAAGAATAAGAGACCAACTTGATGTCACTATTTATTAAGTTTTAGTTCACTTCTTCTATGCTCAACCTGTTTCGGACATTAATACATACATCATCAAGAGCCTGAGACTTTTCTATTGTATCACCACATTGGTCGTATGTTCTTGTTTCGATGTGTGTTGGAGTTTCGGTGTGGCTGGTTGGGGTGGTATCCGTGTAGCAAGCTTCAACCTTCCACACGGATACCACCCCAACCAGCCACACCAAAACTCCAATACACATCGAAACAAGAACACACAACCAATGTGGTGATACAATAGAAAAGTCGCAAGCTCCTGACGACGGATGTATTAATGTCCGAAACATGTTGAGCATAGAAGAAGTGAACTAAAACTTAATAAATAGTGACATCAAGTTGGTCTCTTATTCTTCAACTATCTTAGTGGATGTTAATATATTTGACTGAAATATGAGAATTCTACGTGTCGAAGATCACAATTTCAAGGGAAGTGCAGCCGCTTATTTCGGTAGGCGCCTGCCTACCAAATTATATATGAGGTAACAAAACCAGGTGACGGCCATGTCTTATTTTCCTAAACAAACCTCATATGCATTGTGGACAATTAAGTAATACATTATGACGATTTCTCTGTAGTGTCTCGCTTGTCATTAACAAGAGCTCTATATTTCAAGTACAGACCGATATCTTCCTGCATGTTTGTGATGGTTTTCCCTAGTTTGAAATAATAATGTGTACCTGTTAACAAATGTCAGTACAGTAATCCTTCAGGATTAATACGCGCACAGTTTCGGCCCGCCAAGTATACAGAACCCTTGTACCTGATTACGTCAACACAACTTATGGCAGTGCAATTAGAATGATAAGGGCTGCAGCTAAGTGCTCAACACGTTTTCTATAGGATATGTCGCAGATTATCATCATTATTAGAGTAAAATGTGTGCAACTGGAGCGTTCGTGAATAAAATTAACGGCGAAATACACGGCTTATTGCATTTCTCAAAAGATGCTAATTAAATTGGAAGTCGCACGTAACGTGAAACAGTTACTGGCTTGTTTCAGAACAGGCTGCAAAGGAGAGTATTTGGACCTGGGAAGAAAGGAGGTAAGAACAAGCAGGAGAAAAACGCGTACGACGAGCTTCATAACGTGTTATGAACTGCTGATATTATGATGAGATAGGAGAGACAAGTAGAATAGAATGTATCACTTGGCAACCAATCCTGACACCCTAAAAACAGTGTCAAGTTTACAACGAATACACAGAGTGTTCACTCTCACAGTGCAGTTGGTACACCATCGCTGGACACTCTCATAATGAGGAATGACGACACCTCATGGATCTTTGAATGCAAATAAATTAACTTACATTTGTGTATACAAAAAAGCATTCTATGACACGTATGCATGTCAGACTTATTGCTTTTAAAATTTAATATTATCCAATAATTAAAGTTTTAGTTCTTAACATTTTGTACATATATATATATATATATATATATATATATATAGGATCAGTGTTGAAGTGGCTAATCTGTCTCTAGTAACAAAAGACCAGGTACCTGGAGGGATACAGGAGTTGCACTCTCTCATGACAATATATAGGCCTACTCATACGTACATTCTGCATAATTCCCTGAATTGTATATCTCTTACGATTACTCAGAGAAGAAATACGTCTCATGAAGTATCATATATAACAATGTGTGTATATAGGTACATAGCCTAACAATAGTGTATCTTGGATCTGATAACTAATAACGAGCAATTAAAACAAATTATTCGTTTTAGTAATTTCTTGCTATGGAAAATTTGGAGTAATTTCGTTACTGCCTCAGGTAACGCGCGGATCTTTTAATAAGGGGAACTGGAATTTAAGGTTCAGCCACAAATGGTGGGAATTAGTGCTGAATACACAAGTGGCTGCGTTTTTGGAAAGGGATGTACCACCTGGTTGCTCCAAATTATCTTCTTTCAATTAACTAAACCTCCATTGTTATCAAGGTAGTTATACTCATATGACTGATAGAGTGATAAAATAAACGAATATCTGATTTCAGGAAGTTCATACGTTTTGAGCTCAAAATTACATTCCCTAAATAACAAGTAATACACAAACGTATCAACTATATCAGAACTTTAGATAATCGCTGTATGGCCGTGCATTTGAACTTCACTGCTGTGAATCCTTTTAAATAGCCAAAAATTAAGATCGAATGATGTAAGAAAGCTGCAGTGTCCCTTGCCGCAGGGACGCAGCATTACTTACGATATTCTATCCACGTTCAATATTGATCCAATTCTCGCCCATTGCAGGCTGCATCTGACGCTCTGTCCCCCAGCCTGCAACTCAGCTCAAGTATTGAAGCCTACGGCTGTACTCGCTCTGCCATGAATATTTTCAGCTGAACACATTTCCGTACGCGAATTTTTCGACATTTCTTTCAGTATCTGTGTAAGTTAAAACCGCTCTGTCACTTACTAACGTTAAGTAACATCGAAGGAAAGATGTAAGGTATATATATATATAGGAAATTGAGAAAATCAGGCGTGGAATTAAATTTGTAAAGTAGAATCTGAAGTTGTCACGGTGATGATGATGATGATGATGATGAACACAGCGGTGTTCTGGCATACGACGCCACGTCGTCGCGTAGAAGGGCACCTCTGTTTCGTAAAAAAACTACTGCCTCTATCATCAATGCATATTGAAGACGAATGTATCTACCCGGATGATGGAAAAACCGAAGAATAATCGTTCGGACAAACTTGTTGAAATATGCTTTTAGCAACACATGAAAATCGTACAACTAATACTGTCGTCTCTTTAGAATTTTGTGTCTCCATTTTAATGCAAGTAAGACTGCACCGCGCTTCTTTACACACGGTTATCAAGAGGAGGGAAAATAATTACCGCGATGAAAAAAAAACCTTGCTCTTGTTGTTCTCTGAGTTATAATCACATACGATATAAATCTAACGTTTTGGGTTCCATTCTTAGTGTGACATCTGACCGTTGTGATTTCAGAACATTCTCTTCGCCTATAGAAAAATGGCGGAATTATATACTACTATTTGCTGTTACTCACTGTAATTTAATATATACTATGCGCTGAACTATATCTATCTATTCCTCATATCTTGCAGTTCACTCCATGCTTCTTGAATGGCGAAGTGTAAAAACAAATCTTGACGGCCACACACCTTCTTCACTAGAAAGTGTTACTAACGATCCTGCAATTTTAAACATCTTACGTGCAATATTTTTCTTAGCAAGTTGTTCTCGAACACTGTAAATACGAACGACAAAGTTTTACATGGATGCGGCATAAAAATTATGTATATAAAAGGTAACGTTTTCCCGTTACGGGTCCGGTGTGGCCCAGAGGGTGGGTAGAGGCATCTTGTATCTTTATTCTTCCATGACCGCGGCACTAGAAGGGGGTAAGTGGTCAGCAGCACGCCCCGGCCGCACTCTACCCCATACCCATTGTACACGAGGGTAGATGGGCCCCAGGACCGGTCTGGACGGGCGGAAAATCTCATCCCCACCGGGATTCGATCCCGGACCGTCCAGTCTGTAGTCAGTCGCTATACCGACTGAGCTACCCGGCCCACACACATATATATATATATATATAGGGATGCTGGTAAGTCCTTGGCCCGACCAGGAAGGAAATAAGCTAATGTTTATGTCAGAATGATGTGAATTTCCTTCGGCGCCTTGCCTTGCAGGAAAAACAACTTGATAACAGCTCGCGTCTCGATGTTGTTGAAATTGCGTGCGTCCCTGACATGCTTCCGAGCTTGTTTCCTTCCTGGTCGGGCTAAGGACTTATCAGCACCCCGGTAATTATATAAAAATTATATAGAATTATATTTCAGTGCTCGTTACGTGCACTTAGCAAACCAACTTCTATACCCCCCCCCCAAAAAAAGGACGCTTTAGAACAACGTCTTTGTCCACTTTAATGCAATATATTTGTACTCTCCTAACAAACAGAAGTACAAAAACCTTGTCATTTTAACTCCTACCGCCTTTCCATTTCGATATGTCCCACACGTTGTTGCGGACATTTTTGCAGTTAACTTCGAGATAAAGTTAAATTTTCGTACCACAGCTGCAGGAATCTAAGTAATTCAGACACACACACTTCGGTACATATACAACAGATTGGGGCAGGAAAAGTATGCATCGCCCTCCAAAGTGTTCCAAACGAAGATTGGCCGCAGTCCAGACACTTTGTTATAAAAGCAGCTTGAACATTTGAACAATAGCCTTTGGAATGAGTCACTCCGCGCGTAAAATAAATGATTTAGTAATCCCTCAGTATGTTACCGTCAAGACTGTCTCAATTAGAGGAGATTCTGTCTGTTAAGGTATGTCACAATTTTGCGTTGACTGGTGCTGAGAGCAAAGCAGTGGGGCCAGAGGTCACATGCTGATACGTGGCAGGTGGTCAAGGCAACCAGGCCTTAGACAGGAATATGAAAAGCTACCGTAAAAGAGAACGGAAGATCAGACTTGGAAGCGCACTCCACCAATCAATCAAACAAGCTACCAACAACCTAAAAAACAAACAAACAACTACACGAGCAGAATCCTTCTTGACAAGCTAACAATTCTGAGATAGACAAGAAATTCCCCACATGTTTAAGGAATCCGATGGTTCATCATCGCGTTCACTACAGCCTGCCAACTGTGCCTATCCTGAGACAGACAAATCCAGTTCGCGCCCTTCCAGCATATACCTTGGAGACTAATTTTAATATTATCTTCCCATCTACGTCTAGGAATTCTAAATGGGTTCTTTCCTTCAGGTTTCCCCACCAAAACCTTGTAAGAACTCTCCTCTCCCCCATACGTGCCACACGATCCGCCTATCCCATTCTCCTTGATATTTCTACCAAAGAGGTGTGAAAAGATGGACACAGCTAAAGTTTATAAGAAACCATTAACCATTTAAACGCCGAGTTTTATCCCATCTGCCATCTGCTGGCGTTATAAGATCATCATATTCTCCACGTTAACAGGATAAGGGTTAAATCGTATGCTGTGAATTGGGTACACATACCTAAAACAACGTAATCCTCCGGAACCTTTCATGAAACAAAACTTCGTCCTAGAAGGAACTGAGCAACGAATTTCGAGGAACAGCATTCAATAAAATAATTAAGAAAGCTGAACAACAAGACGTATCAAACACGCATTTCCTTTAAGCACACCATAATTCAAGCACGTTCACTTCAAAATTAGGTGTGAAACAAATTGCACTTATCAGAAGAATTATTGCCAAGACTCTAGGCATATTACCAGCGTGAAGTCGTAAATACCGTCAGCTTGGAATAGAAGTTGTAGGAACGCGAATTTTCAGCACCTCAGAACATTTCTTGGCTTTAATTCTTAAAGCACAATGAATGCTATAGTTTACCTTATGCATTAGCATTAAAAGTTTTGCTTTATCTCAAGGTGTAGACGTAGGTACATATTTCTTATGGCCGTCGTTAAAACAGCTATATTTCTCCAGTTAGCACAAACCATTTGATGTTTACAAATGAAACTGAGAGGCAGAAACTCAATTCCTAAGTATAATTCTTATGAACATCATGTTTAAAATTGCTAAAAAAAATATTTATTACACCACGAGGTACGTCTTTTGATCCATCAAGGAGTATTTCTTGCTGGAATAAACACGCTAATTCCGAGCAAGGTGAACAGACAGCTGTAGCTCTTTGCTTAACCATCCACATAATCCCAGTAAGCTTCGTACACTTTTCGTGAACTGTCCGATCTTTTGACACATAAAACGCTCAGGGCATGGTGTAAACTTCTTGTAAGAAAAACAACTGCCATTTTATCAGAAACATTTTCTGCTGTCCTGAAAAACACATAAGCTTGAGTAAGTTCTCAAAGGTTGCGAAACACGTACATTGGTCGTAAGATTACTTGGTTTCTGGATTTCACTTTACATCGTCTCTTCTATTCCAGGCACACTAGAACGTAACGGTCCGAGCCTTTTCGGTAGGAAGGTACATCGCTGGGCGAGTTGTTTCGTACCTTTCGAAGAATCGTAGTTCTTTCATTTTACCTCCGGGGTGAAGCAGCCAAAGAAGAACGCTAAACCCTGAAAATGAAGACGGTAGGCAGTACCGCACAGAAAGTAACAATGATGTATTTATTTCGTCTTATTCACCTCAACGTTTTCTTATTTGAGAAATCTTCGCTTTTCTGGGATATTACGTAGCGTAGATTGGTAGTTATATATACAGACGTTTTGGGACAACTCATATGCCCCATATCCAAGGTCCAAACAGTCCAAGAAGAAGCTCTTCTTGGACTGTTTGATCCTTTAAAATGGGACCGATGGGTTATCCTGAAACGTCGGTACATAACTACAAATCCATGCTGCGTAATATCCCAGCAGGGCGATCTCATTTAAATGGCAGCGGTGGGCTGAAAGCGTTCTGATTTTCCAATAAATAATTTCAGTTGAGTCAATTTTTTGTATTCTGAGGTATTACGTTCCACACTGACAGAATTTGATATTTTTATACTCTTCGTTCTTAAGTTTTCGCGATCCGAGCCTGACAGTACAACTTCTCATTTTGGCGATTAGACGCGCCGTATATCGAAATGTTTCCAACGACTACGCCCGCACTGCAGTTAGCATATTCAAGGCAAGCGCATTGTGTCACATAAGGCTGTTAAGAGCTTCAGCACATAAAGCGGCTACACGCAGTTCCCAAATACGGCCTACATTTACATAATTCTTCGCAGACATAAAAGAGGAAAATATAAAGGAAAGTACTTAAGTGGAATGAGCATTCACCCTGGCTACATGTACGGTGTAGTGGCCTACACAGGGCGCGGAAGTCTCAAAGACTCTCTTTGCAGTATCATTACAGAGTGTGAAAAACGAGCACAGAGCGTGGTTTTAACTTGTCAGCTTCTTAGGGGGTAGGCCTAAAAATAGGATGAAACTGAACTGAGCAGCTCGATGTGAAGCTCTGGTCTTGTGTTTCTCATTTGATGGCTTGACTGCCCTCCCACGCTATCTTGACTGGAGATCTAATGCAAGCCTTTTGCGAAAAGTTTGATACGGCGTCTTGCCCAAAGGCCACGACCCGCTTACCACCATTTTTATCTATGTAGCCAATAGCGATATGATCGTGTAATTAGCAGCGATCATTAATTCACCACCCCTTCAACCAGCGGCCATTGTAGCTGGAGTAAGTTTTAATGTTCGGGCGAGGAAAGCGTCATCCGCTGGTCTTTATGCTAAAAGTGTTGCTGTGGCAAAGAACGTTTCAGAGGGAGAGAGAAAGAGAGAGAGAGAGGGGGAAACTAATAAAGGAAACAGGAGGAAAGAATGTGTGAATAAGTAGAGAGGACTTCGAAAAAAAATGGAGGAGAAACAAGGACACAAGTAAGTCGTAAATAAACCCTAAACGAAAGAAAATGATTAAAAAAAATAGTAAAGCCAGAATGTGCCTTATTTGTTGCGCACGCTTTATAGCTTCCTTATTCCATTACCCCCTGTTTACATACCTGTTAGGTCAGTACTGACGCGTAGGTTTTAGATGAATCTCGCAAGATTCATTACCATTTCCCTCGTTTTCTTTGGCTTTCATCTTTTTCGTCAGCACTTCACCATCTGTATTAATACTAAAATTAAACTCGTAATTTAAACAGTCTTTAAATAGCCTTAACAGTTACAGCGCAGAGTTGCAAACTATATGACATCCTCAAGACACGTGTCTTAGGAACAAAGTGTGGGTGTGGAAGTCCACGAGAGTCAGGAATAGTAATATCCTAGGTCTAGTTAAAGAACGGTGACTTCTTGGAAGTGACAGCGTGCAGTCCGGTAGATGTCTGCCGACGTTTCCAACAAAGTACTGCCTACAATTTAGTTATGCAGTGTCATTATCCACAATTCTTACTCTGTTACAATAATATAAACAGCCAACTAGATGCAACAGTAATAATTTTATTAATAATTTCAATCAGCTCAACACGTTTCGGGCGATAATTTCGCCCATTCTCAGGAGCACTAGACTGTGTTTACAGCTGTGGTGTAAAGCACCGACGATGCTGCCTGAGGATGGGCGAAATTATCGCCCGAAACATGTTGGTAAAGGTAAAGTGATCCCGTTACAGGACCAGTGTGGCCCAGAGGGTGGGTAGAGGTATAGCTCTTCTCTTCCACGACCGCGGTACTAGAAGGGGGTGAGTGGTCAGCAGCATGACCCGGCCGCACTTTACCCCCGGGAAAGAACCGGTACCCATTGTACAGGAGGCTGGGTGGGCCCCAGGGCCGGCATGGACGGGCGGAAAATCTCTCCTCCACCGGGATTCGATCCCGGATCGTCCAGCCCGTAGTCAGTCGCTATATCGACAGAGCTACCCGGTCCACCGAAACATGTTGAGCTGATTGAAATTATGAATAAAATTATTATTGTTGCATCTAGTTGGCTGTTTATATTACTGTATCAGTGACACACGGTCACAAAAAACATCAAACATCAAGTCTTACTCTGTTGCCTCTAAGATGGATACAGCAGGTTGCTCCGAAACGCAGGTACCTTTCTACAAGACCGCATAATGTCACAACCCACACGACAGTATTCTTCTCTAAATTGAGACATCAAATTCCTACGATTTTAAGGGAATATATTTCGCCACATCCCACAGATATTATTCTCTCTAGCCAGTGTCATGAGAAGCTCATGTGTATCCTATGTCTAACCTGCTTAACGAAAGTAATAATGAGAGATCATCAACACACAACTTAAATCTGCACAATGTTACGTTTAACCGTCTTGCAGTATTAATATAAAGGATTTTACGGCGTGAACGTGTTACAGAAAGAATGACCTTGAATATTTGTCCTCCCAGATATATACTTCGTTGGTTTTCTTTTCGAATTAATTCGAACGTCTCTTTTAACACGGAAGGTAACCTGAAAATAGCTGTCTAGAGATAACATGGGCACTTGGCATCCACGGGTGTGCTAATGTTGACTTTCTTTAGTCGTCCGGCCAGCCTCTCTCAGTTTGCGATGTTGAAAACAAGAGCGTTTCTCCAAACGATGACAGATTTATTTATTCGACAATCTCCACTGTTTCTAGGCAAGATTAAATGATTACACAAAACATAAGAAAGAAGATAATATATGAAAGACTGCAAAATGCTTCGCAGAATTTAAAAGTCTAAACATCGATGTTAGCCCAGGTACAAAAGTTAAAACTCAAATTCTTCGTAATTTCTACTCTTACCAAATATTGTTACAATAACAAAACAAGGCGACTGTGATGGGCGGGAAATGTGGCAGGCAGGGCGTACAAGAAAAATAGTTAATGGGTTTCGGTGGGGAAAGCTGAGGGTAGGAGAAACTTGCGTAGAGCGAATAACATTAATATGGATCTTAAAAATACATAAATCGAAGGAGTGGAATGGATTGGTCTGCCTAAGGACAGTGGCTAATGGTGGGCTATTGTGAAATTTCCGGTGTCCATGAAATTCGGAAAGAGTACCACTTTCTGAAGAGGGAATTAACTTCAAACAGTTAGTGTTATAGTTCGAAATACGTGTATCATTCCGTGGTAAGAAAATAGGTTGAGAAGAAAGAAGATTGTATGGAAAGAAGACAAAAGGAGTAGCATTGGGAGGGCGAAGAAAACTGCGGTATGAGAAACTCAGTAACGTGTAACATTCGCCAAATAACATCAAGGAGAAAAAGTACATTAAAAATACAAGTGTTTATGTGTAACTCACAAGCCAGAAGTGAGGCATGCATCCAGTACATTAGACAGAACACCTGGAGCTACTCCGGACGCCTAAACATAGGATTTAGACAAATATCGAAATGGGTCTTGAAGAAACAGGATTTGAAAATGGGCTGGAATCGTCTGGTTCACGATGGCTTCTGACAAGGTCCTCCTTGGAGTTTGAACGTGCTTCTGTACAGGGGTGCTGATAAGTCCTTAGCCCGACCGGGAATGAAACACGTTAATGTTTCTGTCAGAATGACGTGAATTTCCTTCGGCGCCTTGCCTTGCAGGAAAAAAAAAAACTTGATAGTTCACGTCTCGATGTTGTCGAAATCGCGCGCGTCCCTGACATACTTCCGAGCTTGTTTCCTTCCTGGAAGGGCTAAAGACTTATCAGCACCCCGGCAGGGGATTTCTTGACTACCAGATCGACATATTTATTTTCAAGAAAAAGAGTGAGGTTCCCCACAACAGATGATGTCGTAATATATTGATCAGTGCTGCTTTGTCTTTGAGAGCCCTTAATCCCGGTCAAGAGTTCAGCTACTCTGATTCAGATTTAGCGGCTTTCTGTAGCCTGCAGCGGATATGTCAGGACATTACTTAGGCCGAGAAGTGTCCAAGTTTTTCCAGCGGTAGACCACAAATTCAGAAACTCATGCGTATGTGGACCATACGAATTTTTGAACGAGTTCGCAAAGCCGTGAGAACCGCCTATTAGCCGCGTAGATCAGCGCAACTCTCATTGGACAAACGTCCGTGGTATTTGATATTGAGAACTTCTATGAAAATCATTAAAAAAAATAGAAATTTTGTTAAAGTCTGACACCAATATCGTGTACCATGCATGAATAATTTTTTGTTGTCGATGATATAAAATTGCCATAACAAAGCTCTCTTCGAGTGAAGTTGTATCAGTCTGAAGTCCCTACGTCCGTCTGCCCATCGATCTGCATTTTTTCAGTGTGGCTCCCACTAGACGGATTTCCGTAGACATTCGATATTGAAGACTTAAGAGTAACTCCAAATTTGACGACAATCGCGCACGGGTATCTCAGATTTTACATACAGACCTAAATAAGTTTTACTCTTGCCGGCGATCTGATATTGTCATAAACGGACTAAGAGTTAGCAAAGAAGGCTCAGCTAAAACCACTCCATCAGGTTAACGCTGCTGTACGTAAAGTAATTTAAACAACTTTCCCGCATCACCAACACTTAAGGTGTAACTTCTCATTCAACTGATACAGGTGTGTAAGGTAATCTGCAAATCGGAAGCATGAATAGATGCTTTGAAGAACACATAAATACGTGTGGGTGAAGGGTATACGCCGACATATACATGCCTGTACACATACAGAAAGGCAAACACGTGTTTTCCGTCAGACACATATCCACCAAGCAGAAGTAAATGAAATATTTAGAAAGAATACTGAATAAAAGAGAGCAATTTAAAAAAAAAAATTCGGCTATTGCTATTCTGAACAAAACCTTATATATATATATATATATATATATATATATATAATATTTCTCTGTATTGTTTAAGGACTAAAGACAACCACTCGGAGGCACTGTCCGTAATTTATGCTGTCCCTAGAGCTACACAAGGTATGGTCAGCACTCTTTGTAAAAGAGGCTTAGAGGCTGACCAAAAGGTGTCGATCAGAAAATAAGCTGATTATGAACACAGTTTTATTACTTTGTTTTCCATTCTAACAAGACAATTCCGCATTTTTGTTTTAATGCTATCCCACTACTTTTCCATATAGTACAGTACACTCCACAGTTCGGACTTTCACCATGTTGTAGGACGAGTTTTTATGTTCTACGTTGACAAAGGTCCGTGTTCTATGCTATCAACCGTCGTGTCACAACTGTTGTCACTCGCGGTATTCTTTATAATTGTAATTCCTCCCACAGCCCCCTCCACCACACAAGAAGGTTCAGTGCTGCGAATAGATGATAATCGCTTGGAAACCGGTTCCCCTGATATAATCAGAGTAATCGTAGGCTCGGTAGTAACGAAAATACAGGGTGATTCAAAAAGATGGACTCAATTGAAGAGTAAACGGCACCTCGACACACGCCAGACAGTTGGTTGCGGTATTCCAAGTTCTCTGCTCCCCTACGGGTTGACTTGCGTAAGCTACGCTCAAAACTCTCTTGAATTCGTCTCACGTTCTACTCTGATACACGTGGTCGGTCGGAGTTTTGCCTTTACACAGACAGCCTATTTGCTCAAATTGGTGATTCCAACGACAAATTCTCTTCCTCGTTGGAGGTTGAATGTTGAAATGAAGACGAAATTCGCGCTGCACAGCAGTTGCCGACTCAGTTTTAATGAACTCACGAACGCAAAATATCTTGTGCTACATAGTAGCCATTTTGCTCTCAACTGACGCTCCTGCACGGCTGTGCATTAGGTGAGCGCTCTAGCGGTGGTATTTGAAAAATTAGGATCTCCTCTTTCAAATGTTATGTAGATCATTCACATACCGTTTATAGTTCAGAAAATATAGACGTACGAAATTTAGTCCATCTTTTTAAATCATTCCATGTCAACTTATTGTCGACTTTGGCACATCACAGTTACTCTGTTGAAACCAGCAGACACTATACTGCCGGATATTGCGCAGCTCATTACTAGCGCACATATTCTGCTGTAATAGTGTGGAATAGCTCTTGCTACACAAGCATAATTCAAGAAATAAAATTTTTCTGTACAATTATGATAATAAGATAATATATTATTATAGTTGCGAGGAAAAATATTATTCTAGTGATCAAATCAAGAATAAATAAGATGGGTGCGACATGTGGCACATATGGGGGAGAGGAGAGATACATATATTGCTCTGATGGGGAAACTTGACGGAAAGAGACCACTTTGAAGACCCAGGCGTAGGTGGGAAGCTAATATCAAAATGTGTCCTAAAAATATGTGTTGGGTGCATGGACTGGATTGCGTTGGCTCGGTGCAGGGGCAGGTGGCCAGTTCTTGTAAATGCGGTAATAAACTCCCAGTTTCCATGCAGTACGAAGACTTGTTTGACTAGCTGAAGACCTACTAGCTTCTTAAGAAGTACTCTGCTCCTCGGAGTCAGTAAGTCAGTCAGTCAGTTATGTGCTGTTAGGTGCGATGCTGGCATGTATGGGTGTGTGTACCATACTCCAAGTCAAGTATCTTTTCAACACAGATGGGCAGATAGAATGGTGGGGTAAAATGAGGGAACATCTGCACAAAGCATAAACCTTGAGGTGTGTTAAAAAACGCGTCTATCACAGAAAAGGAAAAACACAAACAAGTTCACAAATAGGTACCCTACAGAATTCAACTCAGGTTTATACATTATTTAATGGTACGAATCTACTAGACTCTAAGAACATTCTAGACTGCAGGGAGTGTCATAATTCACATTTTGTTTTCTAGACATATGAACGATATTGTACGATGTTATGAGCTCTCTCTCTCTCTCTCTCTCTCTCTCTTACGCATTTGATGAATTTATATGTACGTGATGTGGTAAACTTTTTATCTATGGGAATTTTTAATTTCAGCAGCAGTGTTCATGTGGTATGCCTGGCTATGGGAGGCACCGTTTCGTTAAATTCCCCCCCCCCCCGCCCAAAAGAATACCATTATTATTATTATTATTATTATATTACTTCTAATCTAATGCTAAATTACAATCGACAAGACAAGAAACCATACGTCACCTCACAGCTTTATAATGATAATTATAGTTATGGTCGTCACACTTTGTTATTTGCACAGTCTAATATGAGTACAAGAGAAATTCATTAGCGATGTCATGTCCGTCTGTCCATCCATGAGCACGCTTTAATTCGACAAGTGCTGGTCGGATTTTGATGAAAACTGATTAGAGCTTTATGATATTGAAGTTCAACCCAACTAATAATTTTTCATTTTCTATAACTGCAAATAACGGTGTAGCATGCACGCCAAATTGTGAGATTCGATCGACAGTAGGAATGAAACTAAGCTTTAGTTACTATCGCAACTGATGTAATCGCAGTGAATACAGCAAACACTTTTATATGTTGTACAGTGTTAAAGTGGCTACACTTCGAAGGTATTAGGAATGACTAGGAACATACACAACGAAAAATTCGGAATAAGGGTAGTTGAAACTGTGTACTCTTATCATCATCATCATCTTCATTATCAGTTCCACATAAAAGACATAAGACTGGACTCATATGGGTAAACATACGGACCAGTTGCTCCATCAAATCTGGGGAACTTTTCGGCACGCTGGAAAGTTATTAACTTCGCAAGAAATACTGGGCTTATTAATGCGTACGTGTATATTAATCAATAACCAATAAATGCTGACGAAAATAAAGTACGTTATGTAATCTTATGATTATTGGACCGTGCATCATTGTGATAGTTGAAGAATAAAAGATCAACTTGATGTCACTTGTTACTTTATTTCACTTCTTATGTGCTCAACATGTTTCGGACATTAATATATCCATCATCAGGAGCTTGCGACTATTCTGTTTAATTACCATATTGGTCGTATTGTTCTTGGTTCGAGGTGTGTTGGAGTTTCGGTGTGGTTGGGTTGGAGTGGTATCCGTGTTGCAGGCTGAAGCCTGCAATACGGATACCACTCCAACCCAACCACACCGAAACTCCAA